>Ga0209382_10001590_pt1 | contig 35299 bp, 35 predicted proteins | sample SoiMetdeltSBSDD5_FD_187599 | JGI IMG/M metagenome (GOLD analysis project Ga0209382, IMG submission 187599) | Bulk soil microbial communities from a Populus tree surrounding site in Tennessee, USA - Soil MetaG P. deltoides SBSDD5 (SPAdes) (version 2) | ecosystem: Environmental > Terrestrial >... | reverse complement strand
CGTCGTCGCCCCCGAGGCGAAGACGAAGACACCCTCCGGACCGAAGGTCGAGGGCCGGGTCGTCCGGGTGCTGCCCGACGAGCCCGCCATCGCCAAGGAGTTCGACTACCTGGTCCCCGAGAAGCTCGGGGACCAGGTGCGCGTCGGGACACGGGTGCGGATCCCCCTCGCCGGCCGCCGGGTGGGCGGTTGGGTGGTGGCGGTCGACGTGTCGCCGCCGCCGGGCGTGACGCCCCGCCCCCTGGCGAAGCTCTCCGGCCTCGGCCCGCCCCCCGACCTGATCGACCTCGCCCGCTGGGCCGCCTGGCGCTGGTCCGGCCGCCCCGCGTCCTTCCTGCGCACCGCCTCCCCCGACCGCAACGTCCCCGCCCTCCCGTCGGCGCCGCCCCGGTCAGCACCGCCGGCCGGTGCGGCGGCGCTGCCGACGGGACCTCGCGCGGTGGTGCGGGTGCCGCCGGCGGAGGATCCTTACGACATGTGCCTCGCGGCGGTGGGGCTGGGGAACGGGCTGATCGTCTGTCCGAACGTGGAGCTGGCGCGGTCGGTCGGCATGCGGCTGCGGCGGGCCGGGGTCCCGGTCGCCTTCCATCCGCGGGATTGGGCGCTCGGCGCGGCGGGCGCGACGGTCGTCGGGACCCGGGCGGCGGCGTGGGCACCGGTCGCCGACCTCGCCGCAGTCGTGGTCCTCGACGAGCACGACGAGGGGCACGCCCAGGAGCAGACGCCGACGTGGCACGCCCGCGACGTCGTCGCCGAGCGGGCCGCCCGGGCCGGGGTGCCCTGCATCCTCGTGTCGCCGTGCCCGACGCTGGAGGCCCTGGCCTGGGGGCCACTGACCGTCCCCTCCCGCCACGACGAGCGGGCCGGCTGGCCGATCGTCGACGTCCTCGACCGTCGGGCCGACGACCCCCGCACCGGTCTCATCGCCCCCGGCCTCGTCACCCTCCTGCGCAGCGACCGCCGGGTGCTGTGCGTCCTCAACCGCACCGGCCGGGCCCGGCTGCTGGCCTGCGCCCGGTGCGGCGAGCTGGCCCGCTGCGAGGCCTGCGACGCCGCCGTCTCCCAACCCGACGAGGGCCGCCTCGTCTGCCCCCGCTGCGGCCGGGAGCGCCCGATGGTCTGCGCCGAGTGCGGCGCCACCAAGCTCAAGCTCGTCCGTCAGGGCGTGAGCAGGGTCCGTGAGGAGCTCGAGGCCCTCGTGGGCGAGCCGGTCGGCGAGGCGTCGACCCCCTCCTCGGAAGCGCTCGAGCGGCGGGTCGTGGTGGGCACCGAGGCCGTGCTGCACCAGGCCGGCCGGGCCGACGTGGTGGCGTTCCTCGACCTCGACCAGGAGCTGCTCGCCCCCCGCTACCGGGCGGCCGAGCAGGCGCTGGCCCTGCTCGCCCGGGCCGCCCGCCTCGTCGGCGGCAAGGCCGGCGGCGGCCGCCTGGTCCTCCAGACGAGGCTGCCGAAGCACGAGGTCATCCAAGCCGCCCTCCACGCCGACCCCGCCCGGGTCGCGACCGCCGAGGCCGAGCGCCGCGAGCTGCTCCGCTTCCCGCCCGCAGCGGCACTGGCCGAGGTCTCCGGCCCCACCGCCGAGGCCTTCGTCCAGGCGCTCGGCCGACCCGAGGGCGTCGAGGTGCTCGGCCCCGCCGACGGCCGCTGGCTGCTCCGGGCCCCCGACCACCAGACCCTCTGCGACGCCCTCGCCGCCACACCCCGGCCCTCGGGGCGCCTCCGCTTAGCGGTCGACCCACTACGTGTCTGAGAGCACAACCGGGAGATTGCGGGCACAATCATCCGGTGCGCACGATCGACTGGGGCGACGGCGCGGTCGTCATCCTCGACCAGACCGCCCTGCCCCACGAGCTGCGAGTAGTCCACCTCACCGACATCGACGGGATGATCAGCGCCATCACCCGCCTGGCGGTGCGCGGGGCGCCTGCCCTCGGGGCCGCCGGGGCCCTCGGCGTGGTCCTCGCCGTCGAGCAGGCCGCCCGGGAGGGTTGGGAGCAAGAAGAGCTCGACGGCGCCATCGATCGCCTGCGGGCCACCCGCCCCACGGCCGTGAACCTGTCCCGCGGCGTCGATCGCGCCCGGGCCGTCCTCGACCAGGGCCATGACGCCGTCCTCGCCACCGCGCTCGCGCTCCTCGAGGAGGACAGCCAGGCCAACCGGGCCATGGGGGAGCGGGGTGCCGACCTGCTGGTCGAGCTGTGCCCGACCGCCCAGCGCCTGCGCATCCACACCCACTGCAACGCCGGCAGCCTCGCCTGCGTCGAGTGGGGCACGGCGCTCGGGGTCGTCCGCTCGCTGCACGAGCGCGGCGGCGTCGAGCTGGTCTACGCCGACGAGACCCGGCCGCTGCTCCAGGGCGCCCGCCTGACCGCGTGGGAGCTGGAGCAGATGGGCGTCGACTACCGGGTGGTGGTCGACGGCGCCGGCCCGTCGCTGATCGCCCGGGGCGAGGTCGACGTGGTGGTCGTCGGCGCCGACCGCATCGCGGCCAACGGCGACGTCGCCAACAAGATCGGCACCTACCCGCTGGCGCTGGCCGCCGCCCGGGCCGGGATCCCGTTCGTCGTGGCGGCGCCCGAGACCACCGTCGACCTCGACACGCCGGGCGGCGCCGCCATCGCCATCGAGGACCGCGACGAGGCCGAGGTCCTGACGCTCAACGGCGCGCGCATGTCCCCGAGCTCAGCCCGGGCCGTGAACCCTGCCTTCGACGTGACCCCCGCCGACCTCGTGACCGCGGTCGTCACGGACGAGCGGATCTTCCGCCCGACCCGCGGCGAGCGGCCCTAGAACGTCATCGCGCACCAGGGCGCCCGCGGCACCGCGAACATGGCCGACGCCTGCTCGACCGCACCGGGCCGCAGCTCGTCGGCGAAGCCGCCGTCGGCCAACCGGGCCCAGGTGAACCCGCCGAGGTACGCGGCGCCCAACGACGAGACCGATACGGCCAGGTCGGCGGATTCGCTGGTAGGCGTGCAGGTAGCGCCGGCCGGTCCGCCTTCCAGCGCGAAGCGACCCGAGCCGTAGCCCATCGGATCGTCGACCTCGAACACGACCCGGCCCTCGGTCGCGTAGCGCCGGGCGGTCAGCGCGGCGGGCACGTCGAGCAGCCGGGCCCAGACGTGGTCCGACTGGTCGTAGGTCACCACGGCCCGACCGTCCCGCACCCACAGCGAGATGGGCTCGTCGACCGGACGGGTGCCGAGCTGCACGGTCGTGACCCAGTCGACTTCGGTGAGGAAGCGCAGCAGCTCCCGCTCGGCCTCGGGGGTGGCGGAGACGAGCATCTTCTCGTTCAGCTCGCCCCGGGGCCGGTTGTCGACCCAGTGGTCCTTGACCGAGTAGCTGATGGCGGCCTGGACCACGCCGTCGCGGTCGCGCCAGGCGACCTTGACGGCCTTCTTCCGAGCGTCGTCGGTGTCGCCGGGCCAGGCGATCTCGCCGGTCTGCACCTTCCAGCGGGCGTCCTCGTAGCTCATGTGGCCCACGACGTCGTGGCGCACCCGCTCGTACAGCTCGATGAGGACCTTCGTGAACGTCTCGTTGTCGAGCAGCTCGGCCGAGCCGGTCGGCTCGTCCCGCCACAGCGCCGCCGGGTTCGACGCATCGATCCGGACCGCGCAGGCCTGGGTGGCCGGGCCGTAGCCGAAGCGGCCGTAGATGGGGTACTCGGCGGCGACCAGGATGGCGGTCGGTTCGCCCCGCTCGACGATGTCGGCGAGCTGCGCCTCCATCATCCGGCGGAGGTGGCCCTGACGGCGATGCGTCGGCAGCACGCCGACAGCGGTGACCGCCCCCGTGGCGACCTTGCCGCCCGGCACCGTCAGCTCGCTCGGGAACGAGCCGGCCGAGCCGCACGGCTTCGACGAGGCGCCGTCGAACGCGGCGATGCAGCGCTCGGGGTGGATGTAGGGCCGCACCGACTCGACCTGCTCGGCCGTGATCGGCGGGCCGTGCATGGCGACGCGCGGCACCTCGTACCAATCGGCCAGTTCGTCGGGGGCGATGAGTCGGGCCGTCGGGGAACTCATGGTGGTTGACGCTACGTGGACAGGTTCGCGAAAGCGTGCGAATAACCGGCCCGAAGCCACGCTCGGCGTCCGGCACCGGTCCCCGGCCCCTGTAGCCTGGGACGTCATGGCTGGTCACACCATCCGCCTCGTGGGCGACCCAGTGCTCCGCCAGCGGGCCGCCGAAGTCACCGACATCGACGGGAAGCTCGCGCAGCTGGCCGACGAGATGGTCACCACCATGTACGACGCGCCCGGCATGGGCCTGGCCGCGCCCCAGATCGGCGTGCGCAAGCGGGTCTTCGTCTACGACGTGGGAGAAGGGCCCCAGACGCTGATCAACCCCGCCATCGTCGAGAGCGACGGCGAGTGGGCCTACGAGGAGGGGTGCCTGTCGGTGCCCGGCCTGTCGTGGGAGATCGTGCGGCCGAAGCTCGTCCACCTGACGGGCCTCGACCTCGACGGCAACGAGATCTCGATCGAGGCCGACGAGATCCTCGCCCGCTGCTTCCAGCACGAGATGGACCACCTCGACGGCATCCTGCTGCTCGAGCGCCTCGACGTCGACACCCGCAAGAAGGCGCTGCAGACCATCCGCGAGCTGGGCATCGGCGCCTCGTTCGACCCCGAGGTCGCCCCCGCCCGCCGCAGCGGCGGTGGTGGCGGCTTCTCGCTGCGCTAGCGCTTAGCCTCGCCCCCGAATGCCTGAGTTGGAGCTTCCTCCGGCGCCGCGCCAGCCGCGGCGCCTCGTCTACCTGGGCACGCCCGACTTCGCGGTGCGGCCACTGCACGCGCTGGTGGACGCCGGCTTCGACGTAGCGCTCGTGGTGTCCCGGCCTGACACAAGGCGGGGTCGGGGCAGCCGGGTCACGCCATCGCCCGTAAAGGCCGCGGCGGTAGACCTGGGCATCCCGGTGTCGGACGACATCGACGACGTGCTGTCGGTCGGCGCCGACCTGGGCGTCGTCGTCGCCTACGGGCGGCTGATCCGAACCAACGTCCTCGCTGCGTTGCCGCTCGTGAACATCCACTTCTCGCTGCTGCCCCGCTGGCGGGGGGCGGCGCCGGTCGAGCGGGCGGTGCTCGCCGGCGACGACCGGACCGGCGTCGACCTCATGGTGGTCGAGGAGGGCCTCGACACCGGTGCCGTCTACGCCCGGGCCGAGCTGCCGATCGGGCCGGACGACACGGTCGACGAGCTCCGCACCGAGCTGGCCGAGCTCGGTGCGTCGCTGCTGGTGACCAACCTGCGGGACGGGTTGCCGGAACCGACGCCGCAGATGGGCGAGCCGACCTACGCCCACAAGATCGACCCGGCCGAGCTCCAGATCGACTGGTCGCAGCCGCCGGAGGCCATCCACCGGCTGGTGCGCGTCGGCGGCGCCTGGACGACGTACCACGGCAGGCGCCTCAAGGTGTGGCGCACCGCGCTGGATGGCGACGGGTCGCTGCGCCTGGTGGAGGTGCAGCCGGAGGGCAAGCCCCGCATGCCCGCCGAGGCGTGGGCCAACGGCGCCCGGTGGCACGGCCAGGAGCCTCTGGGCTCGTGACCGCGTCGAAGGCTTCGGCCCGGAAGGTCGCGCTCGACGCCCTGGAGCGGATCGAGACCGACGGGGCGTACGCCAACCTCGTGCTGCCGAAGCTGCTGGGACGGTCGGGGCTGCCGCAGCGGGATCGGCGGTTCGTCACCGAGCTCGTCTACGGGACCACCCGGATGCGGCGGGCCTGCGACCTCCTCGTCGACCGCTTCCTGTCGCGACCGCCGGTGCCCCGGGTCCGCAACGCCCTGCGGCTCGGCGCCTACCAGCTGGCGTTCGCCGACGTGCCGCCCCACGCCGCGGTGGCCGAGACGGTGGCGGTGACGCCCCGGTCGACCCGCGGGCTGGTCAACGCCGTGCTCCGCCGGGTGGCCGCCGAGCCGATCGAGTGGCCCGACGACGCCACCCGCCTCAGCGTCCCGGACTGGCTGCTCGATCGCCTGATCGCTGACCTGGGCCGGGAGCCGGCGCTGACCGCCGTCGACGCGATGAACCAACCGGCCTCGGCGGTCGAGCGCCCCGACGGCTACATCCAGGACCCCGCGTCGCAACAGGTGGCTGCACTCGTCGATGCTCAGCGAGGTGACCGGATCCTGGATCTGTGCGCGGCCCCGGGCGGTAAAGCCACGGCCCTCGCCGCGAACCCCGATCTCGGCGAACCGCCGAGATCGTCCGGTGCACGTGGGGCGTGGATCGTGGCGGCCGACGTGAGACCGAAGAGAGTCGAGCTGATCCGCGGCAACGCCGAGCGGCTCGGGGTGTCCCTGAGCCTGGTGGCGGCGGACGGCACGAAGCCGCCGTGGCGCCCCGAGTCCTTCGACAAGGTCCTGGTCGACGCCCCCTGTACCGGCCTCGGCACCCTGCGTCGCCGCCCGGACCTCCGCTGGCGGGCCGAGCCCGAAGCCATCGACCGCCTGGCGAAGCTGCAGCGCCGACTCCTGACGGCGGCGGCCGACCTGATCCGCCCGGGCGGCGTCCTCGTGTACTCCGTGTGCACCCTGACCGCCGCCGAGTCGACCGGCGTCGACGACCACCTCGCTGCCACCCGCTCCGACCTCCAGCCGCTCCCGCCCCCCGACGCCCCCTGGTCCCCGTGGGGCCGCGGCGCCATCCTCCTCCCCCAAACCGCCGCCACCGACGGCATGTGCCTCTTCCGCTACCGCCGCACTCCCTGATGGAAGAGCGACATCGGCTGGGGGAGCTCGCGGCGTTGTTCCTGCGGCTCGGGGTGACCGCCTTCGGAGGGCCGGCGGCGCACATCGCGATGATGCACGACGAGGTCGTGCGGCGGCGGGGCTGGGTGAGCGAGCAGGACTTCCTCGACACGGTCGGGGCCACCAACCTGATCCCCGGCCCCAACAGCACCGAAGTCGCCATCCACCTGGGCTGGGAGCGGGGCCGGGTCCGGGGGCTCATCGTGGCCGGCGTGTGCTTCATCCTCCCGGCGGCGCTGATCGTCGGCGTCCTGGCGTGGGCCTACGTCCGCTACGGCGACACCCCGGAGGTCGAGGGCCTGCTCTACGGGATCAAGCCGATCGTCATCGCCATCGTCGCCCTGGCCATCTGGCGCCTCGCCCCGACGGCGATCAAGACCCGCCCGCTGGCCGCAGTCGGCCTCGCGGCCGGGGCTGCCTACCTCCTGGGCCTGAACGAGCTGCTGCTGATGGTGCTGGGCGGCGTGGCGGGCGTGGCGATCCACGGGGTGCGCCACTGGCGGGCCGGGCGGCTCAGCGTCTGGGCCCCGCTGCTGTTCGTCGCCGGGCCGCTCGGCCGCGTCGTGGCGGCCACCAAGGAGACTCCCGACGTGGGGCTGGGGGCGCTGTTCCTGGTGTTCCTGAAGATCGGGTCGGTGCTCTACGGCGGCGGCTACGTGCTGCTGGCGTTCCTGCAGGGCGAGCTGGTCGACCGGATGGGCTGGCTCACCAGCCAGCAGGTGCTCGACGCCGTGAGCATCGGTCAGGTCACGCCCGGGCCGGTGTTCACGACCGCCACGTTCGTCGGCTACGTCCTGGCCGGCGCGCCGGGCGCGGTGGTGGCGACCGTCGGGATCTTCCTGCCGTCGTTCGTCTTCGTCGGGTTCCTCGGCCCGATCGTCCGCCGGATGCGGGCCTCGGACACTGCCGGCGCTGCGCTGGACGGGGTCAACGCCGCAGCGTTGGGGCTGATGGCGGCGGTGCTGGTCGACCTCGCGGGCGACGCGCTGGTCGACGTCCTCACCGGGGCCGTGGCGATCGCCGCGGCGATCGTGCTGTGGCGCACGAAGGTCAACTCGACGTGGCTGATCGCCGCAGGCGCGGCGATCGGCCTCCTCCACGCTGCAGCGACCTAAAACCGACGTAAAGTCGGAACGTCAGTAGGACTGGGGTTTATCGACTGACGGTCAATAGTCGAGGGCGGCGGCGAAGAGGGCACCAGGGCGCAGGGCACACGATGGGGGAGACGGGCGATGCTGTGGGAATCACACCCGGCTGAGATGGCGATCAGCCCCCCGACGATGGAGACGCCCGCCAAGGCGTCCGAGGCCAGCAGGAGGGCGGTCGGCCGCTTCCGGGCCTGGCTGCAGGCGCCCTCGGACTACGACGGCATCTTCCCGCCGAAGCTGCGTCGCCTCGGCCTGCTCTACACGGCGCTGATGATCCCCGCAGTCACGGCGCTCTCGGTGCTCGCCACCACCAAGGACACCTACCTCCTCATGTGGTCGCTGCCGGCCCTCGTCACCTGTGGGACGCCGTGCACGATCGTGTCGATCCTGGCCATGCGGCGAGCGCCCGTGACCACCACGGACCGCCCGGCGTACCTCCTGTGGCTGGTCGCAGTCGTCATCGTCGCCCTCATCGGGTTCGGCCTGGTCATCGGCGTCGCGACGGAGTCGAACGTCGGCGACCCCCTCGGGCCGCCGGCGGTCGTGGCCATCGCGCTGCTGCTGATCGGCGGCATCGTCCGGTTGACCCGCAGCCGCTCGGGCGAGCGCACGTTCACCGTCGACATGATCGAGGCGGTCATGGCGGTGACGGTCGTGGTCGCGCCGTTCATCCTCCTCTGGGGCGCCGACACGCTCCATGCCGACGAGAGCTGGTTCACGATCCCCGCCGGCATCGCGTTCGTCGGGTTCACCTTCGGGATCTACTGGGTCGTCGCCCTCGTCGTGCGGATGGGCCCGAACGCCGGGCCGATCGAGTGGTGCGGCATCGGCTTCACGGTCTTCGGCGCCGCCAACGCCGGGCTCCAGGTGGCCCAGGGCATCTCGGGGTTCGAGCTCCCGGCACCGCCGCTGATCTTCGTGCAGGCCTGCTGCGCCGGCGCCGCCGTGCTCGTGCCGCTCAACCTCCGGCGCAAGCCGTTGCCCGGCCTCGAGATCCTGCCGCCCCAGGCGCAGGTCCGGGTCGGCTACATCGCGACCCTGCTCACGCTGGCGGGCCTGCCGGTGATGATCGTGGTCGGGACTGCAGTCGACGACCGGATCAGCTGGGCGCCGCCGTTCACGCTGGGGATCGCGGCGACCCTCGTGCTGCTCATCGGCCTGCGCCAGCTGGCCGGCATCAACGAGACCCGTCGTCTGTACGCGCACATCGAGCATGCGGCCGACCAGCGCCGGCTGCTGCTGACCCAGGTCATGCGGCGGGCCAACGAGGAGCGCCACTGGGTGGCGTCGGAGCTCCACCAGCAGGCCGTGGCGGCCTACACGTCGGTGGTGTCGCTGGTCGGCGCCTACAAGGCGGCGGGGAAGGACACCTCGGTGGCCGAGGCGGCAAGCCACCAGGTGCGCGACGACCTCGCCGAGCAGGTCGAGGCCGCCCGGCACCTGATGCAGGCCATCAAGCCGCTGGAGCTCGGCCCGTCGCGCAGCCGGGACCTGGCGGCGCCGATCCAGGCGTACATCGACAACCTGTACGGCGACGACCCGACCCCGCAGCTGTCGGTCTCGTGCGATCCCGACCTCTACCTCGACTGGTCGACCGAGACCATCGCCCTGCGGATCATCCAGGAGGCGCTGCGCAACGTGTGGGAGCACAGCGAGGCCGGCGAGGTGAGCGTGAGCATCGACGTGGTCGACGGGGCGGCCGTGGCGCAGGTGGCCGACGACGGCGTCGGCTTCGACCCGGCGGAGCTGGCGGAGGGCGACGCGCCCGGCCTCGCCGCCATGCGTGTGTTCGCCGCGGCCATCGACGGGTCGGTGACCGTGGAGAGCGCCGTGGGGGAGGGGACGAGGGTCATCGCCCGGCTCGGTGACGAGGTCCCGTCGGGCATTGCACCAATAGTGCAGCTTCGGCGGTGAATTTGCGTTCCCCGTATTTCGACTTTTATTCAGAGGTTCCTGTTACGGTCCGTTGACAGCGGTCGGACGAACCTTCACAATAAGGCCGGGATAAAGGGGAAACCGGCAGGAGGGCAGGTCTGCTGGGTGGGGACTCAGCGGGCATTTCGGGCTGAAGCACGTCGCAAATTGCACTGCCCTTCTCGCGCCAGAAGTGAATAATGCAGCGCGGTCCGCGCTTGCTTTGTGGAGAAACGCGCCCTGCACAGCGCTCATGCGCACGGTGAGCTGGGCTGCCACAGGGGAGGCAATGTGCGTACTCGCGGGGATCTTCTCGAGCCGATCGACGACTTCTGGGGGCGAGCTGGGGACCGGCCCCCACGACGATCGTCCCGCCCACCGCGCCGGCCGACCCGCCGCGGCCGGCGCGGCGGTGGCGGTGGGGGGCGACGGACCATCGTCCTGGGCGTGGTCGTGCTGATCGTCGCCACCATCGCCACCGTCCGGTTCTCGGACATCGTGGTCAAGCCCAACGACGACACGGTCCCGATCCACGACCGCTACCACCGCCGCTGGAACTCCGAGGTGCAGAGCCTCGACGGCCGCGGCAACAACCGCCGCCATCCGGAGTGGGGCCAGGCCGGCCGGGCGTACGCCCGGGTGGCACCCGCCAACTACGGCGACGGCGTCGCCACCCAGGCGCAGGGCCCGGACGTCCGCTACATCAGCAACCGGGTGTTCAACGACACCCACCAGAACATCTTCTCCGAGCGGGCCGTCACCCAGTGGGGCTTCACGTGGGGCCAGTTCATCGACCACACGATCGGCCTGCGGGACGACAAGGGCGAGCAGGCGGATCTCCCGTTCAACGCCGACGACCCGCTGGAGGAGTTCACCAACACCCTCGGCGGCATGCCGTTCACCCGCTCGGCAGCCGCCCCCGGCACTGGCGTTGCCGGTCGGCCGCGGGAGCAGGTCAACGTCATCAACTCGTACCTCGACGCCGACAACGTCTACGGCAACTCGAACGAGCGGCTCGAGTGGCTCCGGGAGGGCCCGCTCGACGGCAACCTCGCCAACAACAGCGCCAAGCTGCTCCTGCCGGACGGCCTGCTGGCCCGGCGGGATGCACGGGGCGACGCCTCCACTGCCCCGTTCATGGCGACTGACGGCCGCCTGATCCCGACCCCCGAGCGGGCGTTCGCGGCCGGTGACGTGCGGGCCAACGAGAACATCGCGCTCACGGCCACCCAGACGCTGTTCGCCCGCGAGCACAACCGCATCGTGGGGCTGCTGCCGCTGGAGCTGACCGAGGAGCAGAAGTTCCAGATCGCCCGGCGGGTGGTCATCGCCGAGGAGCAGTGGATCACCTACAACGAGTTCCTGCCGGCGATGGGCGTCCGGCTGCCCCGCTACCAGGGCTACAACCCGCGGGTGAACCCGACGCTGACCAACGAGTTCGCCACGGTCGGCTACCGGGCCCACAGCATGATCCACGGCGAGATCGAGGTCGAAGGCGACGCCGCGGAGTACTCGCCCGAGCAGCGGGAGCAGCTCGAGGCGATGGGCGTCGAGGTCACGCCCAGCGAGGACGGCGAGGACCTCGAGTTCGTCATCCCGCTCAACGTGGCCTTCTTCAATCCCGACCTCGTCGGGATGCTCGGCATGGGGCCGCTGCTCAAGGGCATCGGCAGCGAGTCCGAGTACCGCAACGACGAGATGATCGACAACCAGCTGCGCAGCGTGCTGTTCCAGGTGCCGGCGCCCGGCAACCCCGGGTGCCTCGACGGCGAGGAGCTGCCCGACTGCTTCCAGGGCGTGGTCGACCTCGGGGCGCTCGACGTCCAGCGGGGCCGTGACCACGGCATGCCCACCTACAACCAGCTGCGGGTGGCCTACGGGTTGGCACCGAAGCGCTCGTTCACGGCGATCACCGGCGAGCGGCAGGGCGGCTTCCCCCGGGGCGGCGACCTGACCCGGGGCGCCGAGATCGACGACCCGGACAGCCTCAAGTTCGTCCGGCTGTTCGACCGGGACGGCGTCGTCGTCGACCCCGAGGACGAGGAGGCCGTCGAGGCCGAGGTCGTCACCGCTGTGCGGCGCACGCCGCTGGCGGCCCGGCTGCAGGGGATCTACGGGTCGGTCGACAAGGTGGACGCCTTCGTCGGCATGGTGTCCGAGCCCCACCTGCCGGGCAGCGACATGGGCGAGCTGCAGCTGGCGATCTGGCGCAAGCAGTTCCAGGCCCTGCGGGACGGTGACCGGTTCTTCTACGGCAACGACCCGGGCCTCCGGGAGATCCGGCGGCTGTACGCCATCGACTTCCGGGTCCGCCTGGCCGATGTGATCGCCCTCAACACCGACACCCCCCGGGACGAGCTCCCGGACAACGTCTTCGTGGTCCCCACAGGGGAGTAGGGCGTAGGTCTCGGCCCGCGGGCCGGGCGAGTGCCGCCGCAGTCTCAGGTTGTCGCCGTCGGCCTGAGGCTGCGGTCACTCGCGTCTCGACGCCCGTAACCTTGCTCGCCGTGACCGACTGGGCGACCGCAGCGTCGTTGGCAACCGCCGGCGGGACCTTGGTGCTGGCCGTCGCGACCTTCTCCGCGACCAGGTCCGCCAACCGCTCCGCCCGGATCGCCGAGCGGATGATGCTGGCCGGGCTGCGGCCCCTGCTGCTGACCACCCGGCCCCAGGACCCGGTCGAGAAGGTCGGCTGGGTCGACCAGCACCTGACCAAGGTCCCGGGCGGCCAGGCGGTGGTCGAGCAGGAGGGCGACGTCATCTACATGGCTGCCAGCCTGCGCAACGTCGGCTCGGGCCTGGCGATCCTCCACGGCTGGCACCTCTACTGCGACATGGACGTCAACCAGCCGCCGACGCCGCCCGACGACTTCCGCCGCCTGACCCGCGACCTCTACATCGCCCCCGGCGACTCGGGTTTCTGGCAGGGTGCCATCCGGGAGCTCGACGATCCCGACCGTCCGCTGGTCCTCGGGGCGATCGCGAACCGCACCCGGATCACCGTCGACGTCCTCTACGGCGACAACGAGGGCCTCCAGCGCACGATCACCCGGCTGGCGTTCATCCCGCGGGACGACTTCTGGATGTGCACGGCCGCCCGTCACTGGAACGTCGACCGCGCCGACCCGCGCTGAGCCTGCTGACCGGGTCGTAGGCTCCGCTCCTGTGAGCGATGCGCTGCAGGACCTCGCCGACCGACTGAAAGCGGAGGCGCTGACCTTCCCGGAGGCTTGGGAGGACCACCCGTGGGGGGACACGGTGGTCAAGGTCCGCAAGAAGGTGTTCGTGTTCCTCGGGTTGCCGCCCGACCAGACCGAGGACGGCAGCTACGGCTTCAGCGTGAAGCTCCCGGAGTCCGCCGAGGTCGCCCTGACCATGACCGGCACCGAGCCGACCGGCTACGGCCTGGGCCGGGCCGGGTGGGTCACGGTCCGGGTCCAACCGGGCGACGAGCCGCCCGCCGACCTGTACAGCGACTGGCTCGACGAGAGCTACCGGGCGGTCGCCCCGAAGACGCTGGTCAAGCAGCTCGACGCCGATCGCTCGGACGGGGGCGACGCATGACCTGGCAGGCGAAGGTGCTGACGGTCTCGGACGGCGTCATCGCCGGCACCCGGGAGGACCGCTCGGGCGCGGCGCTCACCGCCCACCTCCAGGCCGCGGGCTACGACGTGGTCGAGCACGTGGCTGTCGAAGACGGGGTCGACAGCGTCGCCGGTGCGCTGCGCGAGCTGGCGGACGAGTTCGTCGGTGTGGTCGTGACCACCGGCGGCACCGGCTTCGGGCCGCGGGACCTCACGCCCGAGGGCACCCGGGAGGCCGTCGAGCGCGAGGCCCCCGGCCTGGCCGAGGCGATGCGGCTGGTCAACCCGCTGGGCCGCCTGTCCCGCGGTGTCGCGGGCACCCTCGGCAACACGCTCGTGCTCAACACGCCGGGCTCGTCGAGCGGGGCAGTCGAGTGCCTCGACGCCGTCCTCGACATCCTCCCGCACGCCCTCGACCTCATGGCGGGTGGACGTCCGCACTAGACGTCAGAAATAGAACGTGTTCTAATTTCAGAGGTGGGCACGAGCCGTACGCTGCTGACGATGGTCGAACCCGACGCCGACCACGACGAACCCGGCATGCGTCGCGCCATCGAGGCCGCCGCAACCGTCCGGAGCGCGACGGCACCGAACCCGTGGGTCGGCTGCGCCATCGAGACGCGCGACGGCCGTTGGTTCGTGGGCGCCACCCAGCCGCCCGGCGGCCTCCACGCCGAGCCGTCGGCGCTCGCCGCGGCCCGGGCCGCCAACGCCGACCTCACCGGCGCCACCGCTTACGTCACCCTTGAGCCCTGCAACCACCACGGCCGCACCCCGCCCTGCTCGGACGCGCTGGTCGCCGCCGGCGTGAGCCGGGTGGTCATCGGCATCGAGGACCCCGACCCCAAGGTCGCCGGACGGGGGATCGCCCGCCTCGAGGAGGCCGGGATCGACGTGACCACCGGTGTCGAGGCCGACGCGGTCACCGAGCAGCTGCTGCCGTACCTGACCCACCGCCGCACCGGCCGGCCCTACGTGGTGCTGAAGCTGGCGGCCAGCCTCGACGGCCGCACCGCGGCGCCCGACGGGACCAGCCGCTGGATCACCGGTCCCGCCGCCCGCGCCGACGTCCACCGCCTCCGGGCCGAGAGCCAGGCGGTCATGGTCGGCGCCGGCACCGTGCGCGCCGACGACCCCGCGCTGACCGTCCGGGACGCCGTCGGCCCCGACCCGCTGCGGGTCGTGCTCGGCACCGCACCCGCCGGCGCCAAGGTGCACCCGTGCCTGGAGGTCAGCGGCGACCTGGACACCATCCTCGACGACCTCGGCGGCCGCGGGATCCTGCAGCTGCTCGTCGAAGGCGGCGCGGGGGTGGCCGGCGACCTGCACCGCGCCGGCCTGGTCGACCGGTATGTCCTGTACTTCGCCCCCGCGATCTTCGGCGGCGACGACGCTCCCGGGTTGTTCAGCGGCGCCGGAGCCGCCACGATGGCGGATGTTTGGCGCGGACGGATCTTGGCCGTGACCAAGCTGGGGGACGATCTCCGGGTCGACGTGACGCCGTCCCGCCCGAGCGAGGAGAGCTCCTGATGTTCACCGGCATTGTCGAAGAGATGGGCGAGATCGAGGCCCTCGACGGCGGACACCTTCGCATCGCCGCCCGCAAGGTGCTGGACGACGCCCACATCGGCGACTCGATCGCGGTCGACGGCTGCTGCCTCACCGTGACCAGGCAGGGCTCCGGCTGGTGGGAGTGCGACGTCACCGCCGAGACGCTCAGCCGCACGACGCTGGGCCAACGCAGGGCAGGCGATGCGGTGAACCTCGAGCGCCCGGTGCGCCTGCAGGACCGGCTCGGCGGGCACATCGTGCAGGGCCACGTCGACGGCGTCGGCGAGGTCACGTCGGCGGGCCCCGACCTCGCGGTGCGGATGCCGCGGGAGCTGCTCCGCTACGTCGTCGAGAAGGGCTCGGTCACGGTCGACGGGGTCAGCCTGACCGTGGTCGATGTGACCGATGACGGCTTCACAGTCGCCGTCATCCCCCACACCATGGAGGTCACGACCCTCGGGCGCCGCGCCGTCGGCGACGCCGTGAACCTCGAAGTCGACGTGACCGTCAAGTACGTCGAGCGATTGCTCGCCTGGCAGGATAAGTGACCACGCCCGGCACCGAGTCAGGCCACCGAGGCTGAGCGGGCCGGAGCCGAACCCAAGGACGTCGATACATGCCGTTCGCCAAGATCGAGGACGCCGTCTCCGCCATCGGGCGGGGCGAGATCGTCATCGTCGTCGACGACGAGGACCGCGAGAACGAGGGCGACCTCATCATGGCGGCCGAGTGCGCCACGCCCGACAAGATCGCTTTCTTCCTGCACCACACCTCGGGCGTCATCTGCGCCCCGGTCACCGCGGAGCGGGCCCACGAGCTGGACCTCCCGCTGATGGTCGTCGACAACACCGAGAGCATGCGCACGGCGTTCACCGTCAGCGTCGACGCCCGCCAGGGCACCACCACCGGCATCTCGGCCTACGACCGCAGCGCCACCATCGCCGCGCTGGTCGACCCGTCGACCCGCCCGGCCGACCTGCTGCGCCCCGGCCACATCTTCCCGCTGGCCGCCCGGGACGGCGGCGTCCTCAAGCGGGCCGGCCACACCGAAGCCGGTGTCGACCTCGCCCGGCTGGCCGGCCTCTACCCGGCGGCCGTGCTGTGCGAGATCGTCAACGAGAAGAAGGACGACATGGCCCGGGTCCCCGAACTGGAGCGGTTCGCGGACGAACATGGCCTGCTGATGATCTCGATCGCCGACCTCGTGCGCCACCGGCGCCAGAACGAGAAGCTCGTGCGGCGGATCACCGAGGCCCGGGTCCCCACCGAGTGGGGCGACTTCACCTGCTACGCCTACGAGTCGACCCTCGACGGCACCGAGCACCTCGCCTTCGTGCGGGGCGCCATCCAGGGCGAGGAGGACGTGCTGGTCCGGGTGCACTCCGAGTGCCTCACCGGCGACGTGTTCGGGTCGCTGCGCTGCGACTGCGGGCCCCAGCTGGCCGAGGCCATGCAGCGGATCGCCAAGGAGGGCCTCGGCGTCGTCGTGTACCTGCGGGGCCACGAGGGTCGGGGCATCGGCATCGGCCACAAGCTGCGGGCCTACGAGCTGCAGGACAACGGCCACGACACCGTCGACGCCAACATCGCGCTGGGCCTGCCGGTCGACAGCCGGGAGTACGGCATCGGCGCCCAGATCCTGGTCGACCTGGGTGTCACCACCATGCGGGTCATGACCAACAACCCCGCCAAGTACGGCGGTCTGCAGGGCTTCGGCCTCGAGGTCACCGAGCGGGTGCCGCTGCAGACCACCCCCAACCCCGAGAACATCGCTTATCTCCGCACCAAGCGTGAGCGCATGGGACATCTCCTGGAAGGATTGGACGATGTCCTCTAGGAACTGCTTCGGGGCGGGCTTCCATGGCGAGCGGTGATCACCGGGCCGGTGCGCCCGAGGAGTTGGAAGGCAAAGGCCTACGGGTCGGCATCGTCCGGGCCCGGTGGAACACCGACATCGTCGAGCGGCTGGTCCAGGGGGCCAGGCGTGGCCTGGTGGCGACCGGTGTCCTCCACGACGACATCGTCGAGGTGTCGGTGCCGGGGTCGTTCGAGATCCCGTTCGGTGCCCGGGCGCTGGCCGCCTCGGGTCGGGTCGACGCCGTCGTGTGCGTCGGCGCCGTCGTCCGGGGCGAGACCACCCACTACGACATCGTGGCGGGGGAGTGCGCGGCCGGGATCCAGCAGGTGCAGCTGACGACCGGGGTGCCGATCGGCTTCGGGGTCCTGACCGTCGAGAACGAGGCCCAGGCGCTCGCCCGGTCCGAGGACGAGGGCGGGCACAACGTGGGCGAGGAAGCCGCCTGGGTGGCGGTCGAGATGGCGCGACTGGCGCAAACCTACGCCTAGAGGTCGTCGCTGCGCGCCTACGGTGGTGAGCCGTGCTGAAGCTTGTGCTCCCCAAGGGCTCGCTCGAGAAAGCCACCCTCGCGCTGTTCGAGGCGGCCGATCTGACCGTCACCCGATCCACCTCCGTCGACTACCGCGCCTCCATCGCCGACCCCCGCGTCGACGAGGTCCGCATCCTCCGCCCGCAGGAGATCCCGCGGTATGTGGCCGACGGGCTGTTCGACGTCGGCATCACGGGGCGTGACTGGGTCGAGGAGACCGGCGCCGGGGTCGTGTCCCTGGGCGAGCTGCAGTACTCGAAGGCGACGGCGCTGCCGATCCGCATCGTCGTCGCCGTGCCGGCCGACAGCCCCATCACGTTCGTCGGCGACCTGCCCGACGGCGTCCGCGTGTCGACCGAGTACCCGGAGATCACCCGTCGCTACTTCGAGTCCAAGGGCATCAAGGCCGACATCCGGCTGAGCTACGGCGCCACCGAGGCGAAGGTCCCGGACATCGTCGACTGCATCGTCGACATCACCGAGACCGGCCGGGCGCTGCGGGCCGCCGGCCTGAAGATCATCGACGAGATCCTGCACAGCTACACCGAGATCGTGGTCAACCCCGTCTCCTACGAGGACCCGGCCAAGCGCAAGGCCATGGAGCAGCTGAAGGTGCTGCTCGACGGCGTCCTCGAGGCCCGGGGCAAGGTGCTGGTCAAGCTCAACGTAGGGGAGCACGACCTGGCCGAGGTCACCAAGCTCATGCCGGCCATGAAGTCGCCGACCGTGTCGAAGCTGTTCGGCGAGACCGGCGGCTACGCCATCGAGGCCGTCGTGGCGAAGTCGCAGATCAACACCCTGATCCCCGCCCTGAAGGACGCCGGCGCCACCGACCTGATCGAGCTCCCGCTCGCCAAGATCGTCCACTGAGCAAGATGCCCACCGCGTTCGAGTCGGCCACCGGGGTCGTCGTGTCCTTCGACGAGCCCCGCGGCCTCGGTCTCATCACCGCCGCCGACGGCGCCGAGCTCCCGTTCCACTGCACCGCCATCGCCGACGGCACCCGCACCATCGCAGTAGGCGAACGCGTCCGCTTCACCATCACCCCCGGCCCCCTGGGCCGCTGGGAAGCGACCCACATCGAGACGGGCTAGCGCTCGACGGCGTCGACTATGGCGTGGGCGTAGCGGGTGGCGCCGGCGGGGGTGAGGTGGATGCCGTCGTCGCGGCGGACGACCACCTGTCCGGTGGAGGGGCAGTCGGGGTCGTAGTCGAGGCAGGGGAGGGTCTTCTGGAACTCGCCGGTGGCCTCGGGATCGAGGTTCGTGGCGCTGTCGATGAGGTGCAGCCCGGGGTGGTCCTCGGCCGCCTGGCGGTACATCGTCCGCATGGCGGCGGCCCGCTCCTCGAACTCGGCGTCCCGGATCGGCGGGGGTAGCACGACCCACAGCTCGACGTCCTCGTCGGCGAACCGGTCGACGATCTTCTCCAGCGCCGTCCCGTACAACCGGGCCACTTCGGCCGCCGGCCGCGACTCGCCGGTCGGGTTGATGCAGGTCTTTGGTATGTCGTTGCCGGCGAACGAGAGGACCAGCACCTTCGGCGGGTCGGCCTCCTGCTCGGCGATCTGCTTGTCCCAGTTGCAGATGGCGGTCCCGCCGAGGCCCTGCACCAGGTTGGTCAGGCCCTGGTTGGTGGCGTAGGCGGCGATCTGGTCCCGCGAGTGCTCGACGAACGAGTCGCCCAGCACCACCAGGTCGAGCCGGTCGTCGCCGTCCGAGCTGCCGCCGAGCGCGTAGACCGCCCCGCCCGCGACCCCGATGACGACGAGGACCGCCACCGCTCCCCAGCGAGCGGGGTTCACTCCTCGGTCTCGCCTGCCTCGTCGGGCTGCTCGCCCTCCGTCGCCTGCGGCTCGGGCTGCGGATCGTCACCGCCGGCCGCGCCGGACGCCTCACCGCCCGCAGCAGCGGCGCCCGACTTGCCGGCGACCTGGACGTAGGCCATCTGCAGCTGGTTGACCGCCTGGCGCAGCGGTTGCTCGGCCTGGTCGAGGCGGGCGCCGAGCTTGTCGACGACGGCGAGCAGCGCATCGATGGCGACCCGGGCGTCGTCGAGCCGCGGCGGTTCCTGCGACAGGTACACGGCCGCCAGCTCGTAGAACTGCAGCGCCTGCTGACCGACGACGGCCCCGGCCGGCAGCGCCAGCATCCGGGCCTGGGCCTCCTCCATCTGTCGGGCCATCTCCTCGACCCGGGCCCGCTCCTCGGGCGGCAGGTCGTCGAGCGACACGTCCCCCGGCTGCGGCGGGGGACCAGAGGGTTGGGGCTCGCCACGGCGGCGGTCGACGGGATGCTCTCCCGAGGGGGTCCAAAGGCTCATCGGGTGCAGTTCTAGCCGAGTGAAACCCGCCTCCCGACGTGTCAGTGCCATGACGGGTTGTCCGGGATCCACACCGGACTGGTACCGTATGCGCCCACAACTTCACGGGAAGCGGGACGGCTCGCAGCGAAAGCGGTGAACAGGTCCCCACCCGGCCACCAGTGGTGCGTCGGGTCGCTACAAACGCAGCGGGCGCAAGCCTGCCCAGCGGATGTCGGCTTCCTCGGCATCCGCTTCGTCGTTTTGGGGAAGTTGATGTCACGGACCCAACCACGCGTACGGAGGTTTCTGCGCATTCATGAGGAGTGACCGGCGATAGCACCGCCGAACAACAGCGAGCCCCGCATCAACGATCGAATCCGCGCTCGCGAAGTACGCCTCGTCGGCGCCGATGGTCAGCAGATCGGCATCCGGCCCCTGCCCGAAGCACTGGCTCGGGCCCGGGAGCTCGATCTCGACCTCGTCGAAGTGGCAGCCCAAGCCAACCCGCCCGTCTGCCGGATCATGGATTACGGCAAGTACAAGTACGAAGCCGCACAGAAGGCCAAGGAATCACGGCGGAAGGCATCGAGCATCTCCATCAAGGAGATGAAGTATCGACCCAAGATCTCGAAGGGCGACTTCGACACCAAGACCCGCAAGGTCGAGCGGTTCCTGCACGACGGCCACAAGGTCAAGGTGACGTTGACGTTCCGGGGGCGTGAGATGCACCACCCGGAGCTCGGCAAGCGGATCCTCGACGAGGTCGTCGATGCCGTCTCCGAGATCGGGCGGGTCGAGATCATGCCCCGCATCGACGGTCGGAACATGACGATGGTGCTCGCTCCAGATCGCAAGGCCCAGGCCGCCGCCGAGCGGGCCGCCCGACGCCAGACCGAGAACAACTCGGCGCCGGGGCCGGCGCCGTCGCCGGACGGAGCCACGGCCGGGGCGCAACCGGCCGCCGAGGCCACGCCCGAAGCGACGCCTGAAGCAGCCAACGACTGAGAATCCCCCTGAGGTCCAAGGAAACTCGACATGCCGAAGATGAAGACCCACCGCGGCGCAGCCAAGCGCTTCAAGATCACCGGGACCGGGAAGCTGCGCCGCCGTCAGGTCAACATGAATCACATCCTCGAGAAGAAGCCGTCGAAGCGCACCCGTCGCTTGAAGGCAGAGGTGGGGTTGGCCCCGGGCGATGAAGCTCGCATGAACCGGATGCTCGGCCGCCGCTGAGCATCGCCCGTCGCCGCTGATCGCATCCCCCCAGACGAAAGGAGCGCCCGATGGCCCGGGTGAAGAGGTCTGTGCACGCCAAGAAGAAGCGTCGGACGACGCTTGAGCGTGCCAAGGGTTACTACGGAAACAAGAGCCGCTCGTTCCGCGCCGCCAACGAGCAGGTCATGCACAGCGGGCGCTACGCCTTCCGCGACCGCCGTGCCCGCAAGGGCGACTTCCGCCGCCTGTGGATCCAGCGGATCAACGCGGCGTGCCGCCTGAACGAGACGTCCTACAGCCGGTTCGTGGCCGGCCTCCGCCTCGCCGGCGTCGAGGTCGACCGCAAGGTGCTGGCCGACCTGGCCGTCACCGACGCCGCGGCGTTCGCCACCCTGGTGACCATCGCCAACGAAGCGCTGGACGAGCACGCGGCGGCGACCCCGGCCTCCGCCTGACGGACCGGTGATCGGTCCTCGGCATCCGAGTGTCCAACGACTGCGGCGCCTCTCGAGGCGCCGCAGTGCGCGTTCCGACGAGAACGCCTTCGTCATCGACGGCCCGACCCTCCTGGCCGAGGCCCTGGCCGCCGGCGTCCAGTTGCTCGAGGTCGTCGCCGAGCCGGGTGCCGACGAGGAGCTGCTCGCTCGGGTCGATGTCACGATCCATCGAGCAGCCGAGGGCACGCTGGCCAAGGCCGTGGACCCCGTCACGCCGCAAGGGATCGCGGCCATCGCGGCCATCCCACCCTCGACGATCTCGGCGAACCGCCGAGATCGGCTCGTCGTCGTGGCCGTGGGAGTGAACGACCCCGGCAATGCGGGAACGCTGCTCCGCAGCGCCGATGCCGCGGGCGTCGACCTCGTTGCCTTCTGTGACGACAGCGTCGATCCCTACAACCCCAAGTGCGTCCGGGCCGCGGCCGGGTCGCTGTTCCGGCTGCCGGTCATCCGCAGCGCCGGCAGCCTCGAAACCCTGAAGGTGCTGAAGGATCACGGCATCCGCAGCCTCGGCATGGTCGCAAGGCGCGGAAGCGTCTACGACGCCGTCGACTATGCGGTACCGTCGGCGGTCGTCTTGGGCAGCGAGGCCCACGGGTTGCCACCCGAGGTCACCGAGGCGGTCGACGAGTTGGTCACCATCCCCATGAGTGGCCCGACCGAGTCGCTCAACGTCGGCATGGCGGGCACCATCGTGGTCTTCGAGGCGCTGCGCCAACGCCGCGCCCGCCGAAATGAAGTGGACGGAACGCCGTCCCCAGGAGCAGGGTTCAGCGGATCATGAGCAACGTGGAAGCGCCGCAGGTCGCCGATGTCGAGGAGCTCGAGGCCGAGGCGCGGGAGCGCATCGCCAAGCTCAGCTCGCTGGACGAGCTGCGGGCCTTCGAGGTCGACGTGCTGGGCAAGAAGGCGCCCCTCGCGCTGCTGCGCCAAGGGGTCGGCAAGCTCGGCCCCGACGAGCGGCGGGTCGTCGGCCAGGCGGTCAACGCCGCCCGCGAGGCCATAACCCGCGCACTCGACGACCGGCGGGCGGCTCTCGAGGTCGAGGCCCGGCGGGCCACCCTCGAAGCCGACCGGCTCGACCTCACCGAGGTCCTCCCCGGCGCCGGTAGCGGCCACCTCCACCTGGTGACCCAAGCCATCGAGGAGCTGGAGGACGTGTTCCTCGGCATGGGCTACACCATCGCCGAGGGGCCCGAGGTCGAGACCGACTGGAACAACTTCGGGGCGCTCAACTTCCCCGAGGGCCACCCCGCCCGGGACATGTACGACACGCTGTACGTCGACTACCGGGCGCCCGGCTCGACCATGCTGCGGACCCACACGTCGCCGGTGCAGGTGCGGGTCATGACGTCCGGGCCGCCGCCGTACTACACGGTCATGCCCGGACGGGTCTTCCGCTCCGACACGGCCGACGCCACCCACATGCCGGTCTTCCACCAGATCGAGGGCCTGGTCGTCGACCGCGACATCACGTTCGCCGACCTCGCCGGCACCATCGACGCCTTCACCAAGGCGTACTTCGGGGGCGACTTCACGTCGCGGCTGCGGCCGTCGTACTTCCCGTTCACCGAGCCGTCCGCCGAGTTCGACATCCAGCGTCCCGACGGGACCTGGCTGGAGCTGGGCGGCTGCGGCATGGTGCACCCCAACGTCCTGAGCAACTGCGGGGTCGACCCCGAGGAGTGGCAGGGCTTCGCGTTCGGCTTCGGCATCGACCGCCTCGCTGCGGCGCGCCACGGGGTCGACGACCTGCGCGACCTCTTCACCAACGACATCCGTTTCCTCAAGCAGTTCTGAGCCTGGCGGTTACCACCGATGAAAGTCCTGTTGTCGTGGCTGCGTGAGTTCGCCCCCTTCGAGGGCGATCCCGTGGCCCTGGGCGAGGAGATGAGCGACCTCGGCATGGCGGTCGAAGAGCTCGACGTCATCGGCGAGGGGCTCGACGGCATCGTCACGGCCAAGGTGCTGGCCACCCGGCCCCACCCGGGCGCGGACAAGGTGCACCTGGTCGACGTCGACACCGGCGACGGCGAGGCCCTGCAGATCGTGTGCGGCGCCTTCAACATGCAGGCCGGCGACGTCATCCCGCTGGCCACGCTGGGTACCACCATGCCCAACGGCATGGAGATCGCCCGGCGCAAGGTACGGGGCGAGTACTCCAACGGGATGCTGTGCTCGGCCCGCGAGCTCGGCCTCGGCGACGACCACGCGGGCATCTGGATCCTGCCGGCGGACCTGCCGCTCGGTGTGCCGATCAACGAGGCCCTGGGCGTCGAGCGCGACGTCCTGTACGACCTGGAGATCAACCCCAACCGGCCCGACGCCATGTCGATCGTGGGCGTCGCCCGGGACCTGGCGGCCCGGCGGGGCCTACCGTTCACGCCGCCGGCGCCGGTGGTCGACGAGGTGCCCGCCGAGCGGCTGCCCGACGTCACGGTCGAGATCCTCGACTCCGACCTGTGCGGGCGCTTCGCCGCCCGGGTCATCCGGGGGGTCACCGTCGGTGAGTCCGACCCCGTGGTCGCTCGCCGACTGACGCTCATGGGCATGCGGTCGATCAACTCGGTGGTCGACGCGTCGAACTACGTGATGTTGGAGCTCGGCCAGCCGAACCACCCCTACGACCTGTCCCGGGTCACCGGGCCGGGCTTCCGGGTGCGGCGGGCCAAGGACGGCGAGACGCTGGTCACGCTGGACGACGTCACCCGCACGTTCATCCCCGAGGACCTGCTCATCTGCGACGCCTCCGACACCGCCATCGGCATCGCCGGGGTCATGGGTGGCGCCAACACCGAGATCGACGAGTCGACCACCGACGTGCTGCTCGAGATGGCGTGGTTCCTGCCGATCGCCATCGCCAAGACGTCCCGGCGGCTGCGGCTGTCGTCCGAGGCGTCGACCCGCTTCAACAAGGGCACCGACCCCGAGGTCATCGACCTGGCGTTCGCCCGCTTCGCCTCGCTGCTCGCGCCCGGTGGCGCGCAGCTGGAGAAGGGTGCGGTCGACGTGCGGGGTGAGCTGCCCGACCGGGCGCCCATCCGCGTGCGCACCGAGCGGGTCAACAGCATCCTCGGGTCGTCGCTGTCGGCCGACGAGATGGTCGACCTGCTGGCGCCGATCGGCTTCGCGCCGACGGCCACCTCCGACGACGAGCTGACGGTCACCGTGCCGTCGTGGCGCTACGACTCGTCGGTCGAGATCGACGTGGCCGAAGAGGTCGGCCGCATGTACGGCTACTCGCGTCTCGGGCGGACCGTCCCGACCTCGCCGCGGACCGGACGGCTGACGCCCCGGCAGCACGAGCGGCGCCGGCTGCGGTCGTTGCTGGTCGGGCTCGGGCTGGCCGAGGCCATGCCGCTGCCGTTCCTCGCCCCCGGCGAGCTCGAGCGATGCGGGCTGCCCGACGACGGCATCGCGCTGCTCAACCCGCTGGTGGCCGAGGAGTCGATCCTGCGGACGTCGCTGCTGCCCGGCCTGGTCGGTGCCCTCGCCACCAACGCGTCCCGGCGCAACACCGGGGTGCGGTTGTGGGAGATCGGCCACGTCGTCCGCCAGCCGGCGTCGGGCCCGGGCGATGCCGAACTGCCGGACGAGCGCGAGTACCTGGGCGTCGCCCTGGGCGGTGCCGACGCGGCCGAGGCCGTGCAGGTGTGGCGGGCGGTCGAGGAGGCCCTGGCGGTGCCCGGCCTCCGGGTCGTCAACGCGGAGGTGCCCGGCCTGCACCCGACCCGCTCGGCCCGCCTGCTGACGGCCGAGGACGGAGTGGTGGGCGCGGTCGGCGAGGTCGACCCGGCGGTGCTGGAGGCCCACGGCATCGGCGAGCGGGTGGGCTGGCTCGAGGTCGACCTCGACACGCTGCTCGCCCTGCCCCACGGCGAGGCGCAGTACCGGCCGATCAGCCGCTACCCGTCGAGCGACATCGACCTGGCGTTCGAGGTCGACGACTCGGTGTCGGCCGCCGACGTCGAGGCCACGCTGCGGTCGGCGGCCCGCGACCGGCTGGCCTGGGTGAAGCTGTTCGACGTCTACCGGGGCACCGGGATCACCGACGGCCGCCGCAGCCTCGCCTACACGCTGCGCCTCGAGGCCCTCGACCACACGCTGACCGACGCCGAAGTCGCCGAGATCCGCACCGACTGCATCACGGCGGTCGAGACCGCTCACGCCGCCACGCTGCGGGGCTGAGCCGGCCGGCACGGGCCGGCCGATGTCGGCCATACTCCCGGCCGATGACCTATGACGAGGCGATGGGTCGCATCCAGGCGGCGGCCGTCGCGGCCGGGATGCAGCCGGCCCGCACACCCCTGATCTACGGCCGCGACGCCCTGGTCGGCCGCACCTCCGAGTTCAAGCTGCTGCGGTGGATGGCGACCAAGCTGCACACGTTCCTCGTCGCCGCGCCGTTCCCGGCGGGCGTCACGGCGGCGGAGCTGGACACGTTCATGGGCGCCGCGCTGCAGCACGCGTCCAGCAACAAGGGTGGCCTGCCCCGGGGCTTCCAGACCGGCGTGGCCGCCATCGTGGTGGCAGTGACCCAACGGCCGTCGCCCGAGGCCGTCGCATGGGCGACGAAGGTGCACGGTCGCAACTTCGCCGCCTTCCCGTGGCCGGTGCTGGTCGACATCGAGTCGCACACGGCTGTCCAACCCAACCGGATGGTGATCGGGGGGCTGTACTCGTCCTACCTGAAGGGCCTCGGCCGCAGCCTGGCGATCGAGCCGATCACCGCCGCCGGGTGAGGTGGGTCAGCTGGGTGCGGTGGCGCGGAACTCCGCGGGGCCCTCGGCCACGGCCGCGATCACCTCGGCGGCCGGAAGGGTGTCGTCGACGGGTCGCATGATCCAGGTCGTGCCCGCGGCTGCGTAGGGCGCGAGGTCCTCGGCCTCGGTCTCCATGACGACGTCGTAGCCGTCGAGGCTGCCCCGCTCGGTCCGCACGACGTCGAGCATCACCTTCAGCTGGTCGACGTCCGTGTTGACCGGGAACAGGCCGTCGAGCCGAGCGGCCCGCCGCACCGGCCGGGTCGCGCCGCCACCGCGGGCCGCGCCCCACAGCGGGATGCGGGGCTGCTGCACCGGTCGGGGCAGGAACTGTCCTCGGGCGGTGAAGTGCTCGCCGTGGTGGTCGACCGCCTCGCCCGACCACAGCGCCTGCAGCACCTCGAGTGCCTCGTCGAGGAGCGCGGCCCGGGCCTTGTCGTCGACCTCCTCGCCGAAGCGCGCCAGCTCGTCACCGCTGTTGACGCCGAGGCCGACGCCGAAGATCAGCCGGCCGTGCGACAGCTGATCGAGGGTGACCGTCTCCCGGGCCACCTTCTGAGGCCGCCGCCGGGCCAGCGGGGTGATCATGGGGCCGAGGCGGATCCTCGTCGTCGCCGCGGCGATCGCTGCGCACAGGATCCACGGGTCGGGGACCAGTGCCCGCTCGGGCTCGTGGGGCCGGGCGATGTGGTCCCAGAGGAACAGGCCGTCCCAACCGGCAGCCTCGGCCGCGACGGCGAGGTCGACCACGACGGCGGGATCGCTGAACTCTCCGAACGGCGGCAGGTAAAGGGCGTGGCGCATCGGCCGGAGGCTACGCGAGGCTGCCCGCCATGCCGCGGGACTACGTCATCCGCCAGGCCACCGACGCCGACATCGACGAGGTGATCCGCCTCCGGGAGCTGATGTTCACCTCCCTCGACTTCCCCGCGGCCGAGCCCTTCTGGCACGACGCCGCCGGCCGCTGGCTGCGGGAGGGCTTCGCCCGGGACGAGGTGGCGGCGTTCGTGGCCGACCTCGACGGCCGGGTGGTCGGCGGGGGCGTCGGCATGCTCGAGCGCCGCATGCCCGGGCCCGGCAACGGCCTGCACGGCTACATCATGTCGATGGCCACCGATCCGGACCACCGGGGACGGGGCATCGCCGGGGGAGTGGTGGACGCGCTGCTGGCCTGGTTCACCGACCGGAACGTCGCCACCGTCGACCTGCACGCCTCGGCCCAGGGCGACCCGGTCTACCGGGCCCGGGGCTTCACCGAGAGCAAGTACCTGGCGCTCCGCTGGCACCCCTCGGGCTGACCTTCGGCGAGCTCCGAAATCGGCTTGTGCATGAGTATGCACGGCTGCGTATTATGAGTCGGTGACCTCGGTCGGCATCGTCGGGGCCTCCGGGTTCACGGGGGCGGAGCTGTTGCGCTTGTGCGCGCAGCACCCGAGCTTCGACGTCAAGCTCGCCACCGGCGACAGCCAGGCCGGTAGCCGGGTCACCGACCTCTACCCGAGCCTCGCCGCGGCCTATGGGGGCATGACCTTCGCCCCCTACGACCCCACCGCGCTGGACGGCCTCGACCTGGTGTTCCTCGGGCTGCCCCACGGCGCCTCGCAAGGGGTCGTCCCCGAGCTGCGGGGCCGAGTCGGCAAGATCGTCGACCTCGCCGCCGACTTCCGGCTCGAGGACCCGGGGCTGTACCCCACGTGGTACGGCGAGGCCCACGGCGAGCCGGACCTCCTCGCCGAGTTCACCTACGGGCTGCCCGAGCTGTTCCGCATGCAGATCCAGGGCGCCGCCGACGTCGCGGCGCCGGGGTGCTACCCCACGACGGCGACGCTGGCGCTGGCGCCGCTGCTGCAGCACGGCCTCGTCGAGCCCGACGGCATCGTGGTCGACGCGGCCAGCGGGGTGTCGGGCGCCGGCCGGCCACCCAAGCCGAACACCACGTTCTGCACGGTGGACGAGGACTTCACCGCCTACGGCCTGATGACCCACCGGCACACGCCCGAGATCGAGCAGGCGCTGAGCAAGGTTGCCGACACCTCGGTGCAGGTGCTGTTCACGCCCCACCTGGCCCCGATGAACCGGGGGATCCTGGCCACCTGCTACGCCCGGCCCACAGAGCCGGGCATCACGACCTCGCAGCTGCTGGACGTGCTGCACCAGGCCTGGCGGGGCGAGCCGTTCGTGGTCGTCACCGACAGGCCACCGTCCACCAAGGCGACCCTGGGATCGAACGTGGTGCACGTCACTGCCGTGGCCGACCCCCGGACCGGGTGGGTCGTCGCCCTGGCGGCCCTCGACAACCTGGTCAAGGGAGCGTCGGGTCAGGCCGTGCAGTGCGCCAACCTCATGATCGGGCTGCCCGAGGCCACCGGCCTCCCGACGACAGGGCTCTATCCATGAGCGTTACCGCTGCTGGGGGGTTCGTCGCCAACGGGGTGGCGAGCGGGATCAAGCCGTCGGGCGATGCCGACCTCGCCCTCGTGGCCACCAGCGACGGCGTCGCCGTGCCGGCTGCCGCCGTGTTCACCCAGAACCTGGTCGTCGCCGCGCCCGTCACCACCACCCGGGCCCACCTCGCTGCCACCGGCGGGCGCGCCGCGGGGGTCATCCTCAACAGCGGCAACGCCAACGCCTGCACCGGCACCCAGGGCGCCGAGGCGGCCGAGCGGATGTGCGCCGAGGCGGCGTCGGCCATCGGGAGCCGGCCGGAGGAGCTGCTGGTGTGCTCGACGGGGCTCATCGGGCCGCAGCTGCCGATGGAGCTGGTCACCAAGGCGGTGCCGGGCCTGGCCGACGGGCGGGGCTCGACGCCTCGCCACGCGATCGCCGCCGCCGAGGCGATCATGACGACCGACACCCGGTACAAGCAGACGGCTGTGCGAGGCGACGGCTTCGTCGTCGGCGGCATGGCCAAGGGGGCCGCCATGCTGGCCCCGAACATGGCGACCATGCTGGCGGTGCTCACCACCGACGCCTCGCTGACGCCGGTCGAGCTGCAGGCGGCGCTGGCGGCCGGGGTGGCCGACTCGTTCAACGCCATGTCGGTCGACGGGTGCACGTCGACGAACGACACGGTGCTGCTGCTGGCTGGCGGCCGGGCGGGCCCGGTCGACTCCGCGAGCTTCACCGCCGCGGTGGCGGAGGCGTGCCTGGACCTGGCGATGCAGATGGTCGGGGACGCCGAGGGCCACACCAAGGTCGTCAAGGTGCAGGTCACCGGGGCGGCCGACGACGACCAGGCCCGGCGGGCGGCCCGCAAGGTCGCCGAGAGCCAGCTGGTGAAGTGCTCGTGGTACGGCCAGGACCCGTACTGGGGCCGGATCGCCAGCGAGCTGGGGACGGCCGGCGTCGCGCTCGACGTAGCGGCCCTGACGATCGCCTACGGCGGCACGGTGGTGAGCCAGGGCGGCGTCGAGGTGCCCCACGACGCCGCCGCGGTGGCCGACCACATGTCCGGTGACTACCTCGAGATCACCTGCGACCTCGCCACCGGCCCCGGCACCGCCCGCATCCTCACCAACGACCTCACCCACGCCTACATCGACGAGAACATGGGGACGTCGTGACGGCCGCAGCGACGACGTCGGCGGCCGAGAGCCGGGCGGCGGTGCTGGTGGAGGCGTTGCCCTACATCCAGCGGTTCCGGGGAGCCGTCGTGGTGGTGAAGTACGGCGGCAACGCCATGGTCGATCCGGCCCTGGCGCAGGCCGTGGCCGCCGACGTCGTGCTGCTGCGCGCCGTGGGCCTGCGACCGGTGCTCGTCCACGGCGGCGGCCCCCAGATCAGCGACCTCATGGGCAAGCTCGGCAAGACCCCCGAGTTCCGGGACGGCCTCCGGGTCACGGACGCCGAGACGGTCGACATCGCCCGGATGGTGCTGGTCGGCAAGGTCAACCGGGACATCGTGGCGGCCGTCAACGTGCACGGGCCGGTGGCGGTCGGGGTGGCCGGCGAGGACGCCGGCCTGATCCGGGCCAGCGCCCATCACCCGGAGCTGGGCTTCGTCGGCGAGGTCGCCGCGGTCAACCCGGGGATCATCGAGCGGTTGCTGGCCGAGGACCTGATCCCAGTCGTCTCGACCATCGGGTCCGATGCCGACGGCCAGGCGTACAACATCAACGCCGACACGGTCGCGGGCGCCCTGGCTGCCGCGCTGCGAGCCGAGAAGGCCATCTTCCTCACCGACGTCGCCGGCCTCCTGACCGACATCGACGACCCGACCAGCCTCGTCAGCCGGGTCGATGCCGACGAGGTGGACGCCATGGTTGCGGCCGGCCGGCTCAGCGGCGGGATGATCCCCAAGCTGCGCGCCGCCGTCGACGCCGTCCGCAGCGGGGTCGGCTCCGCCCACCTGCTCGACGGCCGGATCCCGCACGTCCTGCTCCTCGAGCTGTTCAGCGACGAGGGCATCGGCACGATGATCGCGAAGGGGAGCTCGACATGACCGTCGCCATGAGCCCGCTCATGCCGACCTACCCGCCGCCGCAGGTGCAGTTCGTGCGGGGCGAGGGGTCGTGGCTCTGGGACGACGAGGGCCGGCGCTACCTCGACCTGCTGTCCGGCCTCGGCGTCACCAGCCTCGGGCACAGCCACCCGGCGGTCGCGGCAGCTCTGGCCGAGCAGGCCGGGACGCTGCTGCACGTGTCGAACCTCTTCGGCAACGAGATCAACGGGTCGGTGGCGGCCACGCTCGATCGGCTGGTCGGCGACGGCTCGTCGGGGGGTGGCGAGCCCCGGGGCCAGGTCTTCTTCGCCAACTCGGGCGCCGAGGCCAACGAGTGCGCGATCAAGCTAGCCCGGCGCTACGGCGGCTACGGCCGGCACGTGGTGGTGTCGGCCTACGGGAGCTTCCACGGTCGGACCCTGGCGACGCTCCACGCCACCGGCCAGCCCGCCAAGCACGAGGCGTTCCAACCGCTGCCCGAGGGCTTCCGTCACGTCGCCTGGGACGACCTCGACGCCCTCGAAGCTGCGCTCGACCCGAGCGTCGCCGCGGTGCTCCTCGAGCCGGTGCAGGGCGAGGGCGGCGTGAACCCGGCGACCGCCGAGTACTTCCAGGGCGTCCGGAAGCTGTGCGACGACCGGGGGATCCTGTTCATCGTCGACGAGGTCCAGACCGGCCTCGCCCGGACCGGGCGGTGGTTCGGCTTCCAGCACTTCGGCGTGCAGCCCGACATCGTGACCATGGCCAAGGCGTTGGGCAACGGCGTGCCGATCGGCGCCTGCTGGGCCAAGGCCGCCGTCGCCGCCGCGTTCCGGCCGGGCGACCATGCGACGACGTTCGGCGGTCAGCCCCTCGCCACCGCCGCGGCCCGGGCCGTGCTGGCGACGATGGAGGACGAGGACCTGCCGAGCCGGGCCGCCCGGGCCGGTGAGCGCCTGCGGGCCGGCCTCCTGGCGCTCGACGGCGTCGCCGACGTCCGGGGCTTGGGCCTCCTGCTCGCCGTCGAGCTGGCGCCGGGCCTCGAGTCGGCCCCGATCGCCGCCCGGCTCCTGGAGTCCGGAGCCGTGGTCAACGCCGTCACCCCGACGGCCCTCCGCCTGGCCCCCTCCCTCCTGATCACCGACGCCGAGATCGACGAGGCCGTGGCGCTCATCGCCGCCGCCCTGGACCTCGAGGGGACCGAGGAGCAATGAGCCTGCGTCACTTCCTGGAGGTCGACGACCTCACCGCCGACGAGCTGCTCGACGTGCTCGCCCGGGCGGAGAGCCCCGATCTGCCCCGGGTGCTGACCGGTCGCACCGTCGGTCTCTACTTCGAGAAGCCCTCGCTGCGGACCCGGCACTCCTGCGAGGTCGCGGTGGTGCAGCTCGGCGGCCACCCCGTCAGCTTCCGGCGCGACGAGGTCGGCCCCGGCGACCGCGAGCCCATCCCCGACATGGCCCGGGTGCTGTCGGGCTTCCACGCCGTGCTCGGGGCGCGGGTCTTCGAGCAATCGCTCCTGCACGAGTTCGCCGCGGCGTCGTCGATCCCGATCGTGAACCTCCTCTCCGACGAGAGCCACCCCTGCCAGGCCCTCGCCGATCTGCTGACCATGCGCCAGACCATCGGCGGGCTGGCCGGCGCCACCGTCGCCTGGGTCGGTGACTACAACAACGTCGCCCGGTCGCTGAGCATCGGGGCGACCATGCTCGGCATGAAGGTCCGGCTCGGCTGCCCGCCCGGCTACGGGCCCAGCGACGCCGACCTCGATCGGCTCCGGGGCCTCGGCGCCGAGCCGACGGTTACCCAGCGGCCCGAGGATGCGGTCGAGGGCGCGTTGGCCGTCCACACCGACACCTGGGCCTCGATGGGCCAAGAGGCCCAAGCCGCCGAGCGCCGCCGCGCCTTCGAGGGCTTCACCGTCGACGACGAGCTGATGACCCGGGCCGCCCCCGGGGCCGTGTTCATGCACTGCCTGCCCGCCCACCGGGGCGAAGAGGTCAGCGCCGGCGTGATGGACGGCCCCCAGAGCCGGGCCATCGCCCAAGCCCACAACCGGCTGCACAGCTTCCGGGGACTGCTGTCGTGGCTGCTGTACCAAGTGGAGGGTCGCTGATGGGGCGCCTGAGTTTCTCGCCCGAGCGGTACATCCGGAGGTTCGATGATGGCGACGCCTGAGCTCTCGCCTGAGCCGTACCCCCGCCCGCTCGCCAAGCCGCAGCGGCAGCACCGGATCGCCCGGCTCCTGGCCGACAAGGCGGTGACGAGCCAGTCGCAGCTGGTCGACCTCCTGGGCGCCGACGGCATCGCCGCCACCCAGGCCACCGTCTCCCGCGACCTCGACGAGCTGGGAGCGGTCAAGGTCCGGGTTCCTGGCGGCGACACGGTCTACGCCATCCCCGAGCTGCCACAGGAGCAGCACATCCCGGAGACGCACCTGCGCCGCGTCTTCGGCGAGTGGGTGGTCGACGTGGCCGACTCGGGCAACCTCGTCGTGCTTCGGACCCCACCGGGCTCCGCGCACGTCGTGGCGTCCGCGCTGGACCGGACCGGGTTGCCCGGCGTGGTCGGCACGGTCGCCGGTGACGACACCTTGATGGTGGTCGTGGCCGAAGAGATCGGGGGCAAGAAGATGGCTAGCCAGCTCCGCGACCTGGCGGGGCTCTGACTGGAGGAACCGTGAAGCGCGTTGTTCTCGCCTATAGCGGGGGGCTCGACACGTCCGTCGCCGTGCGGTGGATGATCGACAACCTCGACGTCGAGGTGATCGCCCTCGCCGTCGACGTGGGCCAGGCCAGTGACGACTGGGACGTCGTGCGCCAGCGCGCCCTCGCGGCCGGGGCTGTCGATGCCTTCGTGGTCGACGCTCGTGAGGAGTTCGCCCGCGACTACTGCCTCCCCGTGCTCAAGGCCAACGCCCTCTACGAGGGGCGCTACCCCCTGGTGTCCGCCCTGTCGCGGCCGCTGATCGTGAAGCACCTGGTCGCCTACGCAAGGGAGCATGCCGCCGACGCCGTGGCCCACGGCTGCACCGGCAAGGGCAACGACCAGGTCCGGTTCGAGGTGGCCACCCGAGCGCTGGCTCCCGATCTGGACGTGGTCGCTCCCGTGCGGTCGTGGGGCATGACCCGGGAGGACTGCATCCACTACGCCTACGACCACGGCATCCCGATCACCGCGACGAAGGAGAAGGTGTACTCCATCGACGACAACCTCTGGGGCCGGGCCATCGAGTGCGGGGAGATGGAAGACCCGTGGAGGACGCCGCCTCAGGGCGTGTGGGCGTTGACCAAGCCGACGGCTACCGAGCCGGCGGAGGTGGTGGTGGGCTTCGAGGCCGGCGTGCCGGTGGCGCTCGACGGCGAGGCGCTCTCGCCTGCGACGTTGATCTCACAGCTCAACTCCTTCGTGGGCAGCTATGGCTGGGGTCGTATCGATATGGTCGAAAATAGACGAGTTGGCATCAAAAGTCGAGAAACGTATGAGTCGCCTGGGGCATTGGCCCTGATGCTCGCCCACGCCGATCTGGAGGGCATCACGCTCGAGCGGGACCTCTCCCGGGAGAAGAGCCGGCTCGAGTCCCGCTACGCCGAGCTGGTGTACGACGGTCTCTGGTTCAGCCCGCTGAAGGACGCCCTCGACGCGTTCGTCGACAGCAGCCAGCGCCACGTCACCGGGGAGGTGCGGCTGCGGCTGGCGCCGGGGTCGTGCCAGGTCGAGGGCCGGCGCAGCCCCAAGAGCCTCTACGACTACGGGCTCGCCACCTACGACGCCGCCGACAACTTCCGCCACGAAGACAGCGAAGGTTTCGTGCGGTTGTGGGGTCTGGGGATCCAAACTTGGGCTGCGGTCCAGGGCACGAGTGATCCCTGACCGCCCCTGACCCCGACTCCAACGGCGGACTCGTGACCCCCAACGACACCCCCGACCCCGCTGACGAGAAGGACCAGGTCGACTCCGACCTGCCCGGCGCCCTCGGCGCCCTCGTCAGCGCGGTCCTGGGCGACACCCCACCCGGCGGCACGCCCAAGGCGTCGTCCGACCCTGCGCCCGAACCGGAACCCGAAGCCGAGCCCGACGTCGAGCCCGAGCGGGTACCGGAGCCCGAACCCGAGCCGGAGCCGGAACAGGATGCCCCGCCGCCGGCCCGGACCTCCGGCGAGTTGCCGCAGATCGGGCCGCTCGTCCCCCATGTCCGGGACGAGCCCGAGGCGTCCGAGGCGCCGGCTCCGGATCGCTCGGGCGGAGGCGCCGAGGACCTCGACGTCGTCGACGTCGCACCATCGCTCGGCGGAGCGCCGGAGGCCCCGAGCTTCGCCGAGGTCTGGGCTGCCACAGAGGACCTCGAAGCCGACGCCCCGGAAGCGGTAGATGTCGGCGCCGAGATCACCGAGGAACCGGCGCCGCCCGGCGACGCCGGGTCAGCCGACGAGACCGGCGAGGCCGCAGACGAGGCATGGCTGGTGGAGATCCTCGGGGCGTCGTCGGCTGGGACGGTGGCGCCGGACCACGAGACCTCGACCGACGAGGCCGGCACGGGCGTCGCCGCTGCCACCGACGCCGACGACTCCACCGATCAGGGCGATGCCGCCGACGCCGCGCTCACCGACGCCGCCGAGGCCGGCGGGGATGCCGGGGAGGAGGTGCCGGCCGCCGAGGCGTGGCTGGCCGACGTCCTGGGCGAGCCGGCCACCGGGGCTGCGACCGGGCCCAGCGCCCCGGGCGACGAGGCGCAGCACGACGACGCCCCGGCC
>Ga0209382_10001589_pt1 | contig 35310 bp, 25 predicted proteins | sample SoiMetdeltSBSDD5_FD_187599 | JGI IMG/M metagenome (GOLD analysis project Ga0209382, IMG submission 187599) | Bulk soil microbial communities from a Populus tree surrounding site in Tennessee, USA - Soil MetaG P. deltoides SBSDD5 (SPAdes) (version 2) | ecosystem: Environmental > Terrestrial >... | reverse complement strand
GGAAACACGACCGCGGCCTTGGCGGCGTCGGCCTGCTTGAGCACATCGATCGGCTGCGTGCTCGCAATCGCCAGCAGCAGCTGGGGCTGCGAGCCGGTGCCACTGAGGTCGAGCCGCACGCGGAACCCTTTGCCGGCGCCGGCGGGCCGCAGCAGGCGCGACAAATTGTGCACCTGTCCGTCGTCATCGACGAGCAGCAGCTCGACCTGGCGATTTGCCGGGTCTTCGATGGTTCCGGACAAAGTCTGGCCGCTGCGCAGACTCGTGGTGCTGACCTTGAGCTGCGGAGCTGATGCCCCGGTGGAGCGGACGCGGCTCAGGAACGTCACCGCCGGGCACTGCGAGGCGTTCACCAAGACGACGTCGATGTTGGCCTCCACACCGTGCGCCGCCTTGAAAGCATCGTCGAGCACGCCGAAGGGTGCGGCCGTGGCGCCAAAACCTTCGAGCGACGCCGACGTTTCGCTCACCGCCACCGGCGTCACGAAGAAGCATTCGCCGCCGTCGTACTGGTGCACGTAGCGAACGATGGCGTCGGCGCGGTCCGGACGCGGGCCCGAGCCAGGCGACAGCGACGGCGCCGCGCTAGGCGCCGGCGCAAGCGTCGGCGGCGCCAGGGTTGCGACGGCGCCAGGGTCGGGCCGTGGGGCTGGCGCCGTGGGTGACGGCGGCGCCGGCGACGTCAGTGTCGGCGGCGGCGGCGCCGATGGCGTGAGCGATGGCGGCGGCGGCGTCAGCGATGGCGGCGCCGCGGCGGGCGATGGCGGCGCGGGCACCGGCTCCGGGCGCGGCGGCGGCGCAGCGGGACGCGCCGGTTCCGGCCGCAGGGCGGGCTGCAACGACGGCGCCGGCCTCGCCTCCGGCCGCAGAGCCGGCGTGAGCGTCGGTGGCGGCGGCGTCAGCGACGGCGGCGCCGGCGCCGGCTCCGGACGGGGAGCAGGCGCCGCAGCGGGGGGCGTCGGTTGCGGCCGAGGCGGCGTAAGCGTCACCTCGGGCCGCGAGGGCGGAGGAGCGGGCGGCGTCAGCGACGGTTGCGGCGGAGTAGCCGGTGGCGACGACGGCGGCGGCAGCGGCAGCGTCGGCCGCACCGGCGGCGGCGCATCAAGGCGAGCGACCGGCGCCAGCGATGGCGCAGGTGGCGCAGGCGCCGAAGCATCCGGCTGCTGCAGCAGATAAAACCCCGCGCCGGCGGCGCTGAGCACCAGCACGCCGAGCACGCCGACGGTCGCAACCTTGCCGGCCGTACCGCGGCGACGCTCGGGCGTCGCCCGCCGCAAGGAGCGGTGGCCGCTCGGGTCGAGGTCACGGCGACTGCGCGCGTCGCGCGCTCCGATCGGCCAGCTCGCGACCTCCGCCATCGACAGCGGCCGGTCGGCGGGGTTGGGCTGCAGCATCCGCTCGATCAGCGGCTGAATGCGAAGATCGATATGCTTCAGGTCGGGAACCCGCCGACGCTTCTCGACGACGTCGGCCTGGTTGCCGCCCATGTCGATCGCCTGCCCGGTAAGCGCCTCGACCAGCACCAGCCCCAAGCTGTAGATGTCCGACCGCGCGCCCACGTCGCCGCCGTAGAGACCGAGTTGCTCGGGCGACACGTAGTTGTACTTGCCGGCAAAGCCGCTGCCGATCACCGTGCCGGTGCCGAGGCGGGTCGAGCGCGCGATCCCGAAATCGATGATCTTGGCGCGCGCGACGTCGCCCGCCTGGATGATGATGTTGTCGGGCGACACGTCGCGATGGATGATGCCCCGCTCGTGCGCGGCCTGCAGCCCGGCCGCGACCCGCAGCATCAGCGTGCGCGCCGCCTCGAAGGTAAGCGGCCCCTGCCGCAGCAGTTCGGAGAGCGACTGGCCCTCCACGAACTCCATCGCGAGATAGGGGCGCTGCAGCACCGGCTCGACCGTGAACACGAAGTAGCGCACGATCGCGTCGTGTTGCAGGTTGTGCAGCGCCGAAGCCTCCTTGCGGAACAGCGCCAGCGCGGCCTCGTTCTCGGCCATGTCGGACCGCAGCATCTTGATGGCGACGGCATCGCCGGTCTGGACGGTGTGGCCCTTGTAGACCTCGCCCATGCCGCCCGACGCGAGCGGGTGGTCGATCTCGAAGATCCCGTTGAGCCTGGTGCCGGGGGAGATCCGGACACGCGAGAACTGGGCGGAATAGCTGTCCGACATCGCGCGCTATCCCCACAAATCTCGGCCGGCGCCTTCCGGCCGGAAGATGGTCGAGCCCTTGGTCGCCGCGGCGCCGTCGGGCCGGCATTGCACGACGATGACGGTGACGTTGTCGACCGCGCCGCGCTCGAGCGTGAGCGCGACCAGCGCGTCGCACGCGCGCTGGGCATCGCCGCCGCGCACGCAACTCAGGATCTCGCCGTCCCGCACGTGGCCGGTGAGGCCGTCCGAGCAGATCACGAAGATATCACCGGGCTCGATGAGGCCGGTTTCGATGTCGAGCTCCGGATGATCTTCGATACCGATGGCGCGGGTGATGACGTTGCGGCCCGGCCAGGTGCTGGCCTCATCGCGACTCAAGGTGCCGTCGGCGACCAGCTCCTCGACCGCGCTGTGATCGCAAGTGAGTTGGCCGATCTCCCCGCCGCGCACCCGGTAGATGCGGCTGTCGCCCGACCAGACGCACGCGTAGTCCCGTTCGTAGATCAGCAGCATGGCGACCGTGGTGCCGATGATGCTGCCGCGCTCGCGCCCGATCTGACGCAGGTTGGCGTTCGCGCTTGCGACCCTTTGCTCGCACAGCGCCAACAGCTCGGAGGCAGACCGCGGCCGCTCGATCGAGCGCAATGCATCGACGACCGCGGCGCTGGCGAGATCGCCGGCGTCATGGCCGCCCATGCCGTCGGCGACCGCCCACAGGCCGGCCTCGGGCCGTGCCAGAAAGCTGTCCTCGTTGTGGCGCCGCCGCTTGCCGACGTGGGTCGCCGCGCCGGTATCGAAGGTCACGAGAGCGTCCTGCATCGCGCTCGCTCGCTCGTTCGAAGGGGCCTACCGTAACCCGGATGGCACGAAAGCGAAATGCGCGCCGCACGCCGGCCAGGCGGCGTGTGGCGCGCGGTGCACTTGGCGCCGTTATTCAAATCCGAACCCAAAGCGGCCGGTGAGCATTTCGGTGAACAGGAACGGGTCGGGCATGCGCCGGCCGCTCATCGCCAGCGGCTCGAAGCCCTTGCCGCCGATCGTCCACCAGAAGCTCGCGGCCGCATAGGCGCTGGCGTGATCGGCGATCCGGATCGACTCGAACAATTCGTTGAGAGGCCGGAAGCGCGCCATGGCCACCACACCCTGCGGCAGCGCCACCATGGTTTCCGAGCGCGCCGGCGGAGCGCGATCCGACGGGGGCGGCAACCGCTCGAGCTCGCCGGAGGTCGTTTCGAACGTCGCTTCCGGCTCCAGCGTCGACAACAGAAAATTCTCCGCCGCCTCGAACCACTGATCCTGCGGGTCGAGCTCCGGCGGCGCGATCGCGACGCCCTCGTCCGCGCAGGCGAACAGCGTGAGCGGGAAGTAGCGGCCGATGCCGTCGAGCGAGGGCATGAAAGCGCCGAGCACAGTTGCGCCGCACAGGTCGGCGCCCAGCCAGAACCGCCAGATCGGCGCGGTCAGGAACGCATTCTGCCAATCCTTGCCGAGGCTCTGGCGGCTGGCCGAGATGCCGCCCTGCATCCACGGTTCCCAGATGTTGAGGAACGGGCGCGGTGCGGCGACGGCGACGAAGTCGCGCTTGGCCGGCAGCTTTCCATACAAACTGCACCGCATGCTCGGCTCATATTCCGGTCGGGCAGCGGAACTCGCGCAGCGCGGGCAGTGTGAACGGATTGAGGCTCGATCCGGTGGTGAACTGATATTGCACGTCGCGGCCGCCGACGAAGAAGTTGACGACCAGGCGGTCGCCGCGCGGCTGAGCCTGCTCGAGCACGCGGAACAGCGCCCACACTCCGCTGCGCTCGAAGGTGGCGGGCGCCACGCCGGCGGATCCGAACATGCTGTCCTGGGTCACCGTGATGGCGAAACGGTTGGTTCCGGCGCCCGGCCACTGCACGCTTTGCGGCGCGCTCGCGCCCGGCTTGCTCTCGACCACGGTGCCGTTGATGTCGAGCTTGATGCTCGGGCCCGGCCCCTGCGGCTGCGGCTGGGGCGGCGGCTGCTGGCCGAAGCCGGGCGTCGGCGTTGGCGGCGGCGGTGGGGGGGCCGCGGCCATCGGCGGCGGGGTCACCACCATGTTGATCGAGGGCATGCTGCCGCCGGTCGCGAAGAAGGCGTCGCGGATCTGCGCCGCACGCTGGAACTCGCGCAGCGTCGCGGGCGCGAGCGCGCGCGCGAGCGGGCTTTCCTGGCGGTAGGTCCATTCGCGCCGCGAGGTGTCGACCAGGGATGCGAGGTTCTGGGTGAAGAAACGGTCCATCACGCCGTTCGGCGCGAACAGCCGGCCGAACTCGACCAGCGGAACTTCGCGCGTCGCACCACGCACCAACGGGTAACGGTCGGGCGCGATCTGCTGGCACACGCCCGTCACCTGGTCGCCGAGCGCACGGCGAAGCTGTGCATGCGCGGAGCTCGTGAGATCGCCCTCGAAGGTGCCGGCCGCGCGGATGAGCATGTCGGCGAACGGCGGCGGCAGCCGCGCCGCGTTGGCGCGCAGGCCCGCCACCTGCTGCTGCAATTGGGCGTTGGCCTGCGCCTGCAGCGCCGGATTGGTCGCGAGCGTGGTCAGGCTCTGGTTGATCTCGTTGAGGTTCGCGACGATGGCATCGATCGGCCGCCGGCCGGAGTCGCCTTCGACCAGGACGTGGAACGCCTTGAACGCCGCCTCGATGGTGGCGCCGGGCGCCTGGCCCTGTTGCCGCAGCAGCGCCGGCGTCGGCTCGCTCGCCTGCGCGGTGCCGGCGCCGCCGCCCGCGGGCGCCTTGCCGAAGCCCGGCCGCTCGCGCGTGAGCGCGGTCTCGTCGCGAATCGATTCCAAGAGCTGCTTGAGCGGCGAGGTCGCCGCCCCGACCGCGCTCAGCGCCACGTATTTGGGCCGGTCCACGGTCAGCGGCTTGAACTGCAGCCGGCCCAGCGTGTTTCGCCACGCGGCGATGAAGTCGCGGGCGTAGAGATCGAGCAGGTCCTGTCCCAGCCGGTCGTACTGCGCGGTCACCGCCTGCTGCTCGCCGGCCGCGCCAAGCACCCAGCGCTCCTGCTTGATCTGCTCGGCGATGCTGCCGAGCCGGTCGACGAACGCACGGTGGAAACCCGCATAGGTATAGAAACCCGGCACCCGGACGCTGTCGAGATCGCCGCCGCCGACCGGCTGGAACACCAGCGCGAAGTCGGGCCCGCCGCTCCTCGACGGCAACCAGTCGGGTGCGACCGAAGCGCGCGCCTGCGAGCGCAGCAGCTCGTAGGCGCGCTGCGACAGGCTCAGGCGCGCCAGCGTCTTCTGCGATTCCTCAACCAGGGGCCCGTGCAGCTCGATCGACGGCGAGGCGCCGGTGTCGAGATCGAGCATCGCGGTGAGATGCTCCTCGAGCGCCTTGCGGCCTTCGGCGTTGGCGGCGCCCGGATAGAGGTTGTCGGCCCAGTCGCGCCGCATCCAGCCGAGGATGAGCTCGCGGTCGGCGCGCTGCAGGCCCCCCAGCATCAGGTAGACCTTGAGCGCCTCATAGATGACGCTCGGGTTGGTGCGGTTGGCCTCGAGCACCTCCTCCATGCGGTAGAGCAATCGCGCCCGCAACAGCCGTTCGAGCGCGATGTGGTAGGCGCTTTCGGACGACGATTGCAGGCGGTCGCGTTGGCTCAGACCGAAGGTGGCGAGCAGCGGCACCGTGGCGGCGCGTTGCGCGTAGCCGGTCGGCATGTGCCGCAGCTTGTGCAGCAGCGGCAGGATTTTGGCGAGGTCACGGTCGGCGACGACCGTCTCGGTCGCGAGCGGACCCGCGGCGGCGCGGTAGTCGGCAATCGCCGCGTCGGTCCGGTCGATGAGGTCCTTGTTGCGGTTGTAGCTCGTCCACCACGCCGCCGCCGCGGCGACGGTGACGAGCAGCATCGCCGAATAGGCGGCGGCCTTGATGATGCGGGCGCGCCGTACCGCGGCGCGATCGGTCGACACCCAAGCGGCCTCGCCGATGATCACCTTCTTGATCAGGTCGGTGAGGAAGAAGCTCTTGCCAAGACCGGAATAGGCCGCCCCCGCCACCTCCTCGGCGCCAAAGCTCTTGACCAGCGCCCCGATCAGCTGATCGATCGGCGTGCCCTGCTGGGTACCGGAGGTGAAATAGAAGCCGCGCAGCGTGGCGTTGGCGTGATAGCGCGTGGGCTCGAAGATCTGGTTGAGGAAGTCGTAGATCGGCTTCTTCAGCGTCGCCATCTGGGTCGGGAAGCCGAACAGCGAGACGCGCGTCGCCGGCGCCGGCTCGTCCTGCAACCGGTCGGTCAGCTCCTCGTTCAGGCGCTCGACCAGCGCGTCGAACTCGATCGGCACGTCGCCGACCAGGTTGCGGGTCTTGTCGTTGGTCTGGAAGGTGGCGCCCCACACCTGCCGGCGGCTCTGCTCGTTGAGATAGCCGAAGAATTCGGTGAAGCCGGCGACCAAGTCGCCCTTGGTGAACAGCGCGTAGACCGGAAAGTCGACCTTCAGCCGCTGGTGCAGCTCGAGCAGCCGCGCGCGAATGGCGGACGCATGCGCGTTGAGGTCCGCCTGGCTGAGCGTCATGATGTCTTCGAGGCTGATCGCGACGATCACGCCGTTGATCGGCTGCCGCGGCCGGTTCTTCTTCAACAGGTCGAGGAACGAGAACCAGCTCTTCTGATCGGCCTTGGCGTCGGAGTCCTGGGTGGTGTAGCGGCCGGCGGTGTCCACCAGCACAGCGTCTTCGGTGAACCACCAGTCGCAATAGCGGGTGCCGCCGACGCCGGCGATCGCCGCCGGGGTCGCGCCGCCGCGCGACAGCGGAAATTTGAGCCCGGAATTGATCAGTGCCGTGGTCTTGCCGGCGCCCGGAGGGCCGATCAGCAGGTACCACGGCAGGTCGTAGAGGTAATTCGCCTTGTTTCCGCTCGCGCTCTTCAGGGTCGCGAGCGCGTCCTTCATCTTGTCCTTGAGGACGACGGCGTCGCTCTCCTCCTTGGCGTCGGCGATGCCTTGCGCCAGCTCCTCCGAGCTCTTGCGCCGCTTCCAGAACTTAAAGCCGCCGAAGCTGCCGACTCCCGCCACCAGGATCAGGATGACGATGCTGCGTACGATGTAATTGTCGAGCGGGCGATAGTCGCCGAACGCGATCAACGGCCCGGCGGTGTAGACCAGCGCCGAGACCGAGCCGAGCCCGATCCCGTAGAGGATGACCCGGGTGATATCCCTGCCGAGCGCCGACTTGAGCATCCGACCTTACCTTCTCAGTCTTCACGCGGGATGATGAACTCGACCCGCCGGTTTCTGGTGCGGCCCTGCGACGTCTCGTTCGACGCGATCGGCGCGGTCGCGCCCTTGCCTTCGGTCTCGATGCGATCGGCCCTGGTCAGCAGCGGCTTGAGCAGCGCCCCGCCCGCCTTCGCCCGCTCGACCGAGAGATGATAGTTCGACGGGAACCGCACGGTGTTGATCGGCGTCGAGTCGGTGTGGCCGATGACCTTGATGCCGCCGGGCTCGGGCTCCAGTGTCTGCGCAATGCGCAGCGCGACCGGCTTGAACTCGTCGAGCACGATCGCCTGCCCGACCGGGAACATCACCACGTCGCCGACCCGCACGAAGATGTGCGTTGCGTTCTGCTCGGCCGAGACCTTGCCGGCGGAAATCTCCGGGGCGAGCTTGCGCCGGATGCGCTGCAGCTGCGTCTCGCGATCGGCCGGCGGCGGGGGCGGCGGAGGCGGCGGCGCGATCACCCGCCGCGCGAGCGTCAACGGCGTATCGGGATGCAGGATCGACATGGCGTGCACGCTGGCGTCGGTACCCCCGCCGAGCAAATAGCGCAGCACCAGGAACAGCACGAACAACAGCAGCGCCAGCACCGCGGCGACCGCCCACAGCGGCACCCGCACCTTGGACAGGTTGCTCGCGAGCGCCTGCCCCTGCCAGCGCGGCGACAGATCGCGCATGACCTTGGGGCGCACGCGCCGCAGGATCTCGTACAGATTCCGCTGGATCTGCTGGAGGGCGGACTGGCCACCGCCTGAGGTCCGGTGGATGCCCTGGAACCCGAGCGCGAGGCAGGAGTGCTGGAGCTCGAGCACCGAGTAGTTGCCGAGCGGATCCATCTTGGCGCGCTCGAGCTCGTCGAAGAAGCGCACGCCGCCGATGCGCTCGCCGAAGAAGCGGCTGAGCATGCTGTATTGCGTCCAGACGTGACGGTCCTCGGTCGGGATGTTCTGGACGATGTCGTCGGCGGTGGCGCAGAGGATGTATTTGGCGAGGTTGGCCTGCGCCTCCGGGATGCCGGCGGAGCGGATGTCCTTCTCGAAGAATTTTATCGCGTCGGCGACCTGCTCCATCAGGCTGGCGAACGGCGCGCGCAGCAGCGCGACGCGCAGCCGCCCGAGCAGCAGCAGCAGCGGACCCGCCGCGCGCATGATCGGGTTCTCGTTCGGCGCGACCAGGTCGTCGACCTTGAGGTCGGCGGCGCGCGGCAGCGCCAGGGCGACCGGCCGCGCCGCTTCGCTCTTGATCCACGCCTCCCCGGAGGCCTCGGCGCCCGGCGGAGGCGGCGCCATAGCCGGCGCGCCGGGCGCGGCCGCCGCCGCAGAGGCCGGCATCGGCGCGGCCGGGCGGCGCGCGCCCGGGTTCGGCCGGATGATCGTCCGGTCGCCGCGGCCGGAGGGGGAGTCGCTGTCGCTCATCGCCGATCTTCCAGGATCGCCCACAGCTCGAGCTGCAGGTCGGGCCAGTCGCCGGAGAAATGCATGCCGATCGAGCTTGCGGTCGAGAATTCCGGCCACAGCGGCGATTTGCGATCGAGATAGAAATAAACGTGATCGGTGATCGCGCGGATCTGCGGCGGCGGCGTGGGCAGGTGCACCAGCGTGACGCCCGGCAGGTGGGCGTGCACGATCTCATTCATCTTGGTGTTGGGCCCGACCTTGAACAGGTGCGGGAACTGGTGCTGGATCTCGGTGAGCGGCCGGCGCGCCGCCACCTCGAGCACGAAGCTGGCGTTGCGGAACAGCGTGCGGTCGCGGATCGTCGATACGAACGCGTTTTGCGCGCGCTCGATGAGCTCGAGGCGGATCGCGCGACGGCCGAGCCGCGCGCTCAGGAAGTCCTGGATATCGCGCAAGAGCGGCGCGAAGGTGTTCTCGAGATTGTCGTGATCGTAGGCCGGATAGGTGCGGGCGTGACGCTCCGGCGTCGCGAACGTCGCGAGCTCGCCGGCAAGCCGCAGGAACTCCTCGAACAGCCGCTCCGGGTGCACGTAGCGCGAGGTGCGGAAATGCTTGAGTACCGTGATGTAGCGGTTCAAGAGCTGGAGCACGAAATAGTCGACGCTCTGCAGCCCGCCGCCCGCGGTCGGATCGGCCGCATATCGCGCAAGCTCTTCGAGCTTGTTGTCGATCCACCCAACCACGCGGTCGACCCAGCCGTCGATTACCGGATGCGCGGCGCAGATCAGGACCGGAGGCGCGAACTTTTCGTCGAAGACAATGGTCTTGTCCCGGACCTCGACAATCCGCGCGATCGCCAACCCAACGTAGCCCGGCTTGGCGGTTTTTCGCAACTCGAAACTCAACCGCGGATAGGCGACGTCGATCTCCTCCTCGATGCGCAGCGGCGAGGTGGAATCGATGAAGGTCTCGGCGCCGGACGCGTAGCGGCTGGCGCTCTCGGCCGCCTTCTCGTCCACCTCGCGCGTGTTCGGCGACGCCACCGGCATCGACAGCCACAGTATCTGCCCGGCGGAATTGTCCGGCACCTCGACCGGCGGCGGCAGCGGGCTGTCGCCAGGGATGTCGAACGGCGTCCCGTCGGGCATGACGCCGGCCGCGCGGCGCACCGAAAACTTGCTCTGCTGCGCAAGGTCGCGATCGATCTCGATATGGGAGAAGCCCCACGGATACGGCGTGATCTGCCGGACGCGGGTTTCCACGAGATGTTCGAGATAGCGGTCGCCCTGCTGGAAATGGTGCGGCCGAAGAAACAACCCTTCCGACCATACGACCTTGCTGTACCAAGACATTTCGTGCGCCTGTCAGGAGTTCAGGTGTCGGGAAACTGCGCAAAGCATTATCGACTCTCGCTCCCGCGGTCGTAGGCCTCGGCGAAGTAATCCATGAACACGTCGATGAGCCCGCCCTCGTTGCGGCGCGCCTTGCCCTGCCAGCGCGCCAGGTAGGCGTCCCACAGCCGTGCCTTGCGCGAGCCCACCATCGCGGCGATGCCGCGATCCGCCTCGGTCTCGCGCTCGATCACCTGCGGATCGAGATCGCCGACCAGCCGGCGCAATGCCTGCTGCATGGCCGCATAGGTCTTGATCTGATGGGTCTTGAGGTCGTCGAAGCTTTGCTCGAAGGCACGCCGCGCGTCGAGGTAACTCCTGGTCGGCGGTCCGAACATGATCTGCAACGCGTCGTCGGCCGAGGGCGAGAACTTCAGCGGATTGTTGTCGACGGCCTCGATCACGGTGTGACTTGCGCTGCGGGCGAGGCGCTTGGCCTGCAGCCGCGCGGTCAACAATTGCTGCATGTTCTCGGCAACGAGGCGAATCAGCGCGCCGAGTTGCTCGGCAACCTCGTCGGGATCGCGGCCTGCGAACACGTGTTCGGGCACGCGCGCGCCGCGCGCCAGCGCCTCCAGGAAACCGCGTTCGCCCGGCCCCGCCGATGAAACCGCCTCTGCCGGCGCCGCGACCGGCCGGCGCGGAGCGGCCGCAGCGATCTCCTGCCGCTCGGCCTGCGACGCGGGCGCGGATGCCCACGGCCCCTCCGGCTCGTTCGAGACCCAGACCGGACGCCGCGGCGAGGGCACCGGCGGCGGCGGCTCCGGCTCGGGCGGCTGCGGCGTGCTGCCGCGCGCCCAGCTAAAGTCGTCACCCTCGTCCGGCTGCGGAACCGGGGCCGACGGCGGCGACGGGCGCGGCAAGTCGCGATCGAAGGTTTCCGGGACATCGGCGGCCCAGTCGAGGAAGTCGGCCTTGACCGGGGCGGGCCGTTCGCGCGGCGTCCGCAGCAACGCACGATCGAGCGGCGGGGCGGCGTCGTCGGCCTCGCGCCACAACTCGTTGTAGGAGACCTGCTCGATCACCGGTGCCGGCTGCGCCGCCTCCTCCCCATCGACGACCACGGCGATCAGATAGGGACCGATCGACAGCCGGTCGCCGTTGCGCAGACGGTGCGGCGCCTTCAGCCGCCGGTCGCTGCCGTTGAGGAACGTGCCGTTGCTCGAGACGTCGTAAAGCCAGTAGCCGCCGTCGCGGTAGCGCACCTCGCAATGCTTGCCGGAGATGAAGCGGGTGGGGTCGGGCAGCGTCCAATCGAGATGGGTGTCGCGGCCGATGTCGAGGCCGCGCTTGCCGCTGACGGTAAAGCTCAGCGGCCCGCCGTCCGGCAGATTGGTCTCGTTCTCGATCGTAAGGGTCAACCCCATCCCGTGCCTTCCCGCGCCGTTCGCTGCCACCCCACTGGACGCCTGGCGGCATCAGCAATGCGGCGCAAAGCATCTCATATTCTCACGCTTTCGTCTCCGGCGAGCCGGGCGCCGTCCTCGACGCAGCGGCGGAATACGCCGGCTTTTTCCTCCATGCCGACCCGGCACCCAGCGATCAGCAGGGCTGCCCGCACCGCACGCGCGGTCTGGTGCGGCTGCACCTGCGGCGAGCCCTCGACGCCCGGGTTCATGCTGCCGCCCGACCAGCCCGCCGCCAGCGCCAGCCAGGTGCTCGGCAGCCGATTGCTTTGACGCATGCCGAGATCGAGCGCGGCGACGCGGCGTTCCTCCTCCGGCTCCCTGACCCAATTCTCGGCGATGCGGATCGCCGCCTCCTCGTCCGGCGTGCGCTGCGGGATGATGGTGCGCATGGAGCGACATCCCCACCACACCGCTTCGCGCCGCGGCAACAGGTAGGCGACGAAGCCGACCGCCTGGTCCATCGCGCCGCGCTCGACCAGCGCGCGCAGGAACTCGAGCGACGGCTCGTCGCTCGGCTCGACCTGCAGCTCATCGAGCGCGATCGGAAAGGCGTCGAACAGATCACGCGCGGTGACGAAACGCAGGCGACCCATGGTCGTGATCTCAACCCAGCCAACAATCAGAAAGCCACCGGCACGGTGGCGCCTTTGATCGCCACGCCCATGGGCGCGAGGATCGATACCGTCGGCGACGAGATGGTGATGCTCATCGGCGTCATGATGATCGAGCTGGCGCCGCAGGTGAGCGTAATCATCAGGTTCGCCGTATTGGTGATGTTCATGGTAGCGGTCTCCATGATGTTCATGGCAGCCGTCTCGGTGATGTTCATGGTGGCCGACGTGTCGTGGCTCTTCATGACCGTGACCGACCGCCCGCCGGTCTGCAGCTTCAGCTCGTCGTCGCCGGTAAGCAACGTGGTCGAGCGCGAGGCGCCCATCACGCCGTCTTCGCCGATCTTGCGCGTCTCGACATGATGCACCACGATGTCGAGGTCCTTCTGGGCGTGCACGCCGATCTTCTCGGACCCCTTCTTGTCCTCGTACATGATCTCGTTGTAGCCGCCACCCCCCTTGCTCGAGTTCGACTTGATGCCGGACTGCGTCTTGTCGGCGGGCAGCTCGTACGGATGCTTGTACTCCTCGTTGTAGACGGTGCCGACCACCAGCGGGCGGTCGGGGTCGCCGTCCATGAAATCGACCACCACCTCCATGCCGATGCGCGGAATGAACTGGGTGCCCCAGGTCTTGCCTGACCAGAGATGGGCGACGCGGATCCAGCACGACTCCTTCTTCTTGCGATCCCAGAAGAACCGCACTTTGATGCGGCCATACTTGTCGGTGTGAATTTCCTCGCCCGAAGGGCCGACCACCTGCGCGGTCTGCGCGCCGTAGATCCGGGGCTTCGGCGTCGCCAGCGGGGCACGATAGGGGATCTTGCTCGGCAACAGCTCATAGGTACCGTTGTAGATCTCGCCCGGGCCGCCCTCCGAGCCCGACGTCCGATAGAACTCATTTTCGTACGCATGGGTCGCGCGGAGGATGAGGTACTCGTCGTTTTCCGACTTCTTCCAGTGCTTCTCCAGATTGACCAGGCAGCCGGGCAATAGGCTCATCGCATCGCCGTTCAAGTACCGCCGGTGGTCGAGCGCCTGTTCGGCCTCGAGACAGATCTTGGCGTAACGCTTGCCGTCCTCCTGCTCGACGTACTTTCCGGGATCGTCGAAAATTTCCATGTCGGCGCGGGTGTAGCGCGCGTCGCCCTTCTTGTCCGCCAGCATGTTGGCGCTGGGCTTCTTCATGTCGTAGTCGTTGACCTCGACCTTGCCGGTGCGGAAGCGGCGTTCGGCCGACACGTGATGGATGTGCTCCTCCATGCGCCGGTCATCGCCGATCAGGGCGATGAACGGGACCTTGCCGCCGGGGATCGGCTTGAGGGAGGATTTCGAGTCCGCAAGGATCATCATGTGCTTGTCGGACGTGTGCTCGAAATAATAATACATCCCGTACTGCTCCATCAGGCGCGACACGAACGCGAGATCGGTCTCGCGGTACTGCACGCAGAATTCGAGCTTCGGGTAGCTCTCGGTGAGCTTGAGCTGGTAATCGTTGAAGCCGCGCTTGGAGAACACGTCCTTGATGATCTCGTCCGGCTTCTTGTCGAGCCAGAAGCAGCAGTCGGACGTGCGCGACAGCATCCAGGTCCACGGGCGCAAGATCAGGCGATGGGCCTGGAAGGCATTCCCGCGCACACCGAGCCACTGCGCGTCGATCAGAATGCCGTTGAAGACGCGTTCCTTGCCGTAGTTCTTGAAGGTGACCGAGCAGGCCTTCCCGATCGCGTCGTCCCAGTTGATGTCTTCCTTCTCGGTCAGTCCCTCGATGCGATACTCGAAAGGCTCGCTGACGCCTTCGTCGCCGTCGAACCGCGTCAGCACCAGGGTGTCCTCCCCGAGCGGGGTGGTGAGCTTGGCGACGCGCCCTTCCTGCTTCAGTGCCATTGGCGGGACCTTGTTGGTTCGTTGCTGGTGGCCGCTGATACGCTAAGGACAATGGCCGCGCGTCAACAGCGACGGGGATCGCTCACTGTCCTTAGTCGCCGGGGCCTCTAAGGGGGTTCATGTTGCCTTGAAGCCGATTCTTGCCGAGGCCGACAAGCCAGCCCCGCCTTCGCAGCCGCAGCAATTCCCCGGACGCGCGCCCCGGGGCCGACCATGCCCGCCCTCGCAGAGCGCGCGCAAGCTGCTGTAAAATATTCACTATTAACGCTCGGGCAGGCCGCCGGCCGGGCCTCGTTTGTTGACGATATAGAAGGCCGCAGGCATAGTCGAACATTCCGGGATCGCGGGCCGGAATGGTGCCGAGGCCTCGACCCTGCTCATCCGCCGGCGCGCGCCTGGGCGGCGCGATGGCTGGGACCGCGCCATCGCTATGCGTTTGCCTGATGCGAAGCGCCTGGCCGGGCGGCTGCTACCGGGTGCCAACTGTCGTGGATCCTGACCGATGGCCGTAGTTGATCTCGCGGCGCTCACGAGTCCGATCTCGGACGAGGAACCATGCGGCCCGGACCTCGAGCTGGCCGGCGACGCCGACTACATGAATTTCGTCGCGCGGGCCGAGGGGCTCATTCCCACGTCGTACTTCTCGGGGCCGGACGGCAAGCCGTTCGACCGCAGCTCGGTCGACTTCGCGGCCGAGTTCGAGGCCATCAAGCCGCTTCTGGCGCGCACGCATGACGTGCGCCTCATCGCCATCCTCGCCAAGCTGCTGATCCTCAACCGCGACCTCGACGGCTTCGAGACCTGCGTCGGCGCCATCAGCGCCCTGCTGGAGGAACGGTGGGACGACGTCCACCCGCGCGGCGAGGACGGGATTTTCGCTGTCCGCATCGCGGCGATCGAGACCCTCGACGACATGCCGCCGGTGATCATGCCGCTGCAGCACCTGCCGATCGCGGAGAGCCGGCGCTTCGGCTCGGTGAGCTATCGCAGCTACATGATCGCGACCGGCGAGGTGAAACCGCGGGAAGGCGAAGAGGCGTTCGAGCTCAACGCAGTCGAGCAGGCGTTGATGGAGACCGAGCTGTCGCGGCTGGTCGGCACCTGCGCGAGCTTCAACAAGCTGGGAAAGGCGCTCGCCAACATTCGCACGGTCTGCATGGACCGGTCCTCCGGCGAAATGGTCAAGCTCGAGCGGCTGCCGCCGTTCGTGGAGAAGGTATTCGCGCTGATCAACGACGTGGTCACCAAGCGCGACCCGAGCGCGGCATTGCCGACCGAGGCGGACGCCGCGCAACCTGCAGCCGGGGCCGGGCCGGCAACGACGATCGCGGCAGGCCTGATTCGATCGCCAGCCGACGCTGCCGCCGGGCTCGCGGCGGTCGCCGAATACTTCAGCCGCTTCGAGCCCTCCAATCCCGCCCTGCTGCTGGTGCGGCAGGCGGAGCAACTGATGGGCAAGTCGTTCCTCGAGGTGATCCGTATCCTCGTACCGACCCATGTGGATCAGGCGGCGATCCTCCTCGGCAAGGACCAGATGGTGGAGCTCCCGCTCGAGCGGTTGTCGGCATTTGCCGAAGTCAATCCCTCGCCGACCGTGGCCTGGGAGACCGAGACGCCAGGCGCGCAGAGCGACTCCGGGGGTGACGGCGCCGAGGCCGGCGAAACGGCATCGGAAGGAGCCGAGGGCGCCGAGGTCGCGTCCGCCGACGGCGGGGATGCGCCGCGGCCGCCGCGGCCAAACGGCGGTGGCGCGGGCGCACGACGAATTGCGGTAAAAACCCGCCGCGACGCCATCGCGGTGCTAGATCAGATAGGCATTTACTATCGCGGCGCAGAACCTTCGAGCCCCGTGCCCTGTATAGTGGAACGGGCGCGCAGCCTCGCCGAACGCGACTTTTTGAGCTTGCTTAAAGATCTACTACCCGAGGCCGCCTTCAAGTCGCCGACCGGCTAGCGTGGTGTGCGACGTAATCGACAATTGATTGACGCGTCTGCAAAATTCATCTTGAATACTGCATATCCAACCGAGCTGCGCCCGGGCCGAAAGCGCTGTATACGGGGCGGGACTCGAAGAGCAAGGAGGATCACCCATGGCAACAGATAGTGGCGCCAGGTTCATCCGCCGCAATCGTGCACCCCGCGTTCATATCTCCTACGAAGATCCATTCGATGCCGAACGGATGGTCGAGCTCCCGTTCGTGATGGGCGTGATGTCCGATCTTTCGGGCAACAATGCCGGTGTCGAGAAACCGGATGTCGCCGACCGCGCGTTCCTCGAGTTCGACATGGACAATTTCGAGGCGCGCATGAAGGCGATCAATCCCGGCATGTCGTTCAAGGTCGCGAACAAGCTGGGCGATGACGCCGGCGAGAAGATGTCGGTCAATCTTCGCTTCGACAAGATGGACGACTTCGGCCCGGCCGCAGTCGCGCGGCAGGTGCCGGCGCTCGCCAAACTGTTGCAGTCGCGTCAACAGCTCGCAAACCTGATGCGCTACATGGACGGCAAGGTCGCCGCCGAAGACCAGATCAAGAAGCTTTTGGCCGATCCGACGCTGATGGAGGCGCTGAAGGAGCGCATGCCCGACAGCACCGAGCAGCCGGCCGCCGACGACGAAGCCGCCAAGGAATAGCGCGAGGTCACTCATGTCGATCGAAGCCACAAAGACCAAGAGGGATGCCGTCGTCGAGACGCGCGATCCCGATGAGTTCCAGGCCCTGCTCAAGCAGAGCTTCAAGCCGCGCAGCGAGCGCGCCGCTACCGAGGTGGAGAACGCCGTCTCCACCCTGGTGCGGCAGGCGCTCGCGGATACGTCGGTCATCAAGACCGACGTGCTCGACACGGTCGAGGAAATGATCGCCCGCATCGATCAAAAGCTCTCGGCGCAGATGAACGAGATTCTGCACGCGCCGGAGTTCCAACAGATCGAGAGCGCGTGGCGCGGGCTGCACTATCTGGTCTTCAACTCCGAGACCGACTCGATGCTCAAGATTCGAGTCATGAACATCTCGAAGCAGGAGATCTACCGCAACCTGCGGCTCTACCCGGGGGCGCGCTGGGACCAGAGCCCGTTGTTCAAGCGGGTCTACGAGTACGAGTTCGGGCAATTGGGCGGCGAGCCGTTCGGCTGCATCGTCGGCGACTACCATTTCAGCCACCTGCCGACCGACGTCCAGCTGTTGCGCGACTTGAGCAAAATCGCGGGTGCGGCGCACGCGCCGTTCTTCGCCGGCGCCGAGCCGACGCTGCTCGGCATGGACAGCTGGACCGAGCTGTCGAACCCGCGCGACATCGGGAAGATCTTCGACACGCCGGAATACGCCGCGTGGAAAGGCCTGCGCGATCAGGACGATTCGCGCTACGTCGGGCTGTGCATGCCGCGCATGCTGGCCCGCCTGCCCTACGGCGCCAAATCGGAGCCGGTCGAGGAGTTCGCCTTCGAGGAAGACACCGACGGCCACAAGGGCGAGAAGTACGGCTGGATGAATGCCGCCTACGGCATGGCCGTGAACATCAACCGCGCCTTCAAGGAGTGGGGCTGGTGTACGCGCATTCGCGGCGTCCAGTCGGGCGGCGAGGTCATCAACCTTCCGACCCATACGTTCCCGACCGACGACGGCGGGGTGGACCTCAAGTGCCCGACCGAGATCGCGATCAGCGACCGTCGCGAGCACGAGCTGGCGAAGTCGGGCCTGATCCCGATCATCCACCGCAAGAATACCGACAAGGCGGCGTTCATCGGGGCGCAGTCGGTCTACAAGCCGAAGAAGTACATGGGCAAGGACGGTGTGGCGGCCACCGCCTCCGACAATCTCTCCGCCCGGCTTCCCTACATGTTCGCGGTCTCACGCTTTGCGCACTATCTCAAGGTCATGGTCCGCGACAAGATCGGATCGATGAAGGAGAAGGAAGCGCTCACTGTATGGCTGCAGACCTGGATCAACGAGTACGTCGACGCCAATCCGGCGATGTCCACCGAAGCCGATAAGGCGCGCCGGCCGCTCGCCGCCGCCAAGGTAGAGGTCATGGAGAACGAGGAGAATCCTGGATACTACTCGGCGAAGTTCTACCTCCGTCCGCACTTCCAGCTGGAGGGCATGGACATCGGCCTCAGCCTGGTTTCCCGGCTACCCGGCCCGGCATCATCGTGACCCGTCCTCGGTTCGCGGCCGGCGATTTTCTTTTGCCCGGCCTTGAACCCGCAGAGGCCGGCGGCCGACCAAAGAACGTCGAACTCATCGACCGCGCCGCTGAGGCGCGTCCCCGAACGTCATCGCAGCCTCAGAGCGCTGCAACGAATGGAGAACTGCCATGGCAGTCGACATGTTCCTCAAATTGGGCGCCATCAAGGGCGAGTCCAAGGACACCAAACACAAGGAGTGGGTGGATGTCCTGGCCTGGTCCTGGGGCGCCAGCCAGAGCGGCACCGCCCACATGGGCGGCGGCGCCGGCGCCGGCAAGGTATCGGTGCAGGACCTCAACTTCACTCACTACGTCGACGCCTCGAGCGCCGACCTCCTGAAGGCGATCTGCACCGGCAAGCACATCGACAAGGGCACGCTCGAAGTGCGCAAGGCCGGCGGCGACGACGCCCTCGTGTACATCAAGATCGACATGGAGAACGTCATCGTCACCGGGCTGCATACCGGCGGGTCCGGCGGCGAGGACCGCCTGACCGAGAACTGCACCCTCAACTTCGAGAAGTTCAAGTACGAGTACAAGGAGCAGACCGAGCGTGGCGGCGCCGGCACCGGCCACGACGTCAAGTACGACATCGCCGCCAACAAGGTTGGCTAGGCATCTGACGTCCGGCCGCAACGGCCGCCAGCGGGAGTCTCGCCGCCCCTCCGCTCGGAGGGGCGGCGATGCCGCTTTGTGGCCATAGGCTGAAACGATGGCAGGCCCGAACAAGAAAGACCGACTGAGCCCGCCGCTGATGTATGCGTTCCGCGGCGCGCATGCGGCGCGCGACGCCAAGAAGAAGCTCGACCTGCGCGACGACGCCGGCGAGCGCGTGCTTTCCAATCGCCGGATCGCGGCCCGCACCGCGATCACCGAGCCGACGCTGCGCCGGGAAGTCGCGCTCGATCTCGAAAACCTGATGAACGCCATCGCGCTGGAGTCCACGCTCGATTTGCGCGGCAAGGACTACGTGCGAAAGTCCGTGCTCAACTTCGGCCTTCCCGACATCGGCCACCGCACCATTGACGAGATAGCCGCCAACAATGATCTGCGCAGCGAGATCGAGGCGGTGCTGATGAACTTCGAGCCGCGCCTGGTGGCCGATACGGTTCAGGTCACGCGCGACGCTTCAGTCGACTCCGCGGAGCTCAAGGTGCGTTTCCTGGTTCGCGCGGACCTGTTCTGCGAGCCGCTCAACGTTCCCGTCGAATTCGTGGCCGACGTCGAGATGGACAGCGGCAAGATCCTGATCAGCCGCCTCTAGCGCAATGGACCGGGAATTCCTCGATCTCTACAATCGGGAGCTCCAGCTCCTGCACGAGCAGGCCCGGGAATTTGCCGACGAGTACCCGGGGATCGCCGAGCGCCTGGGCGGGCTTATCACCGAGCGCATGGATCCGATGGTGGCGGGGCTGCTGGAAGGCGCCGCCTTCCTGGCCGCGCGCGTGCAGCTCAAGCTCAAGCACGAGTTTCCAGAGTTCACCGGCAACCTGCTGGAACAGCTCGTTCCCAACTATCTGGCGCCGACGCCGTCGGCGATGCTCGCCAAGTTCGTTCCGGGCTACTCCGACGCGGCACTGCGGGACGGGCAACTGGTGGCGCGCGGCGCCTATCTCGACGCCACCTACCGCGAGCTCGACCGCCAGATCGCCTGCCGCTACCGGCTGTGCGCCGACGTGAGGCTGTGGCCGTTCGATATCACGGCCGCGGAGTACTTCGCCTCGCCTGCGCCGCTGCAGGCGCTCGGGCTCCCGGTCGAGGCGGATGTGCTTGCCGGACTTAGGATCAGCCTCACCCACCGCATGGCGGCGCGGATCGAGGACGAGGTCGCCGACAACGCCGCCAAGGATCCAATGACGTGGTTCGCCGGTTGCCGCACGGCCGAGCTGCCGTTCTACCTGGTCGGCCCGGAGGCCGATGCGGTCGCGCTCTACGAGCAAATCTTCTCGCACTCCGTCGGCGTGTTCTTCCGCTTCCTCGATGATTTCGGCGACCCGGTCGCGGTGCGGGCCGATCCGGATTGTCTGGAGCAGATCGGCTTCGACGACGATGACGGCCTGTTCCCGAACGACAACCGGATCTTCCGCGGCTTCGATCTGCTGCGCGAGTACTTCATGTTCCCGCGCAAGTTTCTCGGGTTCAACCTGACCAAGCTCGCCCCGGTAATGCCGCAGCTCAAGTCGAAATCGGTCGAGCTCTTGATCGTGTTCGACGAGGTCAATCCCCGGCTCTCCGCCGCCGTCCAGGCCGGGATGTTCTCGCTCTACACGGCGCCCGCCATCAACCTGTTCGAGAAGACCACCGACCGGATCGCGATCAGATCGAACCAGCACGAGTATCACATCGTTCCCGACCGCAGCCGGTACCTGGATTTCGAGCCGCACCGGATTCTTGACGTGTACGCGCACTATCCGGGCGGGCAGGACAAGATCCCGGTGCATCCGCTGTATTCTCCCGCGCTCGACGGCGGCGCACGCGAGCCGCAGGTGTCCTACACGGTTCGGCGGCTGCCGCGGCGCCGCACCATGGAGGAGAAGCGCTACGGGCTCTCGTCCGACTACACCGGCACCGACATGTTCATCTCGCTGGTCGAGCCGGCCGGCATCGACGAGGCGCCGATCGCCGAGCTGAGCGTACGGGCGCTGTGCTCGAACCGGCACCTGACCGAGCATCTGCCGGTCGGACAGAGCGGCGCCGACTTCCGCCTGCTCGACAACGTGAGCCTCGACGTCGTCTGCATCGCCGGGCCGACCCCGCCGCGCGAGCCGGTGGTCGCGCACTATCGCAGCCGCAGCGAGACCGCACACACCGGAACGGTCACGTGGCGCCTCGTCAACATGCTGAGTCTCAACCATTTGGGCCTGGTCGAGCGTGGTGCCGGCCGCAACGGACAGTCGCTCAAGGAGATTCTGTCAATGTTCGGCGACCTGTCGGACAGCGCGACCGAGCGCAAGATCCGCGGCATTCGCAACATCGACAGCCGGCCGGTGATCCGCCGCGTCCGTCGCCCGAGCGGGAGCGCGACCGCGCGCGGCCTGGAAATCACCGTCACGATCGACGAGAAGGCGTTCGAAGGCAGCGGCATATTCCTGCTCGGCGCCGTGCTCGACCGCTTCTTTCCGGAATACGCCGCGCTCAATCATTTCACCCAGACGGTGATCCGATCGGTGGAGCGCGGGGAGATCATGCGCTGGCCGACCCGGATCGGCTCGCGCGGGCGGCTCTGAGGGTGCGCCCGGGACACATACCTGCGAGACGAGGACAGCCGTGACTTTCGTCAAGGACGCAGTCGAGGAGCCCTACCGGTTCGATTTCTTCGACTCGATGCGCCGGCTCGAGCGGACCTACCCCGACCGTCCGCGCATCGGCGACAGCTCCGCGCTGCGCGACGAATACGTGATGCTGGGCCAGGATCCGTACATGGATTTCCCGGCCTCCAATCTGAGCAAGGTGGAGCCGCTGGCGGACGGGCGGCTGCGCATTCTCACCAAGTTCTTGGGATTTCTCGGGCCGCAGGGCGCGCTGCCGCTGGCGACGACGGAGGAAGTGTACGGCTGGCACTTGATGCGGGACGATGCGTTCCCGCGCTTCCTCGACGTCCTCAGCCATCGGTTTCTGCAACTGTTCTTCCGCGCCTGGGCGGACGCACGGCCGGTCGCGCAGCACGATCGGCCGAAGCAAGACCGGTTCGTCGCCTATATCGGCTCGATGATCGGGCTCGGCACGGCGCCCTATCAGGGCCGCGACACCGTGCCCGATCCGGCGAAGCTCGCCTTCGCCGGATTGATCGCACCGCAGATCAAGGGCGCGTCGCGCCTGCGCGGCTTCGTCGCCGGGCTGTTCGACGTCGAGGCGGAGATCGACGAATTCGTGGGCTCGCACCTCGTGCTCGACGAGAGCGAGCGCAGCTTCGTCGGCCGCGCCAACAGCGCGCTCGGCACCGACCTCCTGATGGGTGCGAGCGTGTTCAGCGTGAGCGACAAGATCCGCATCCGCATCTTCGTCAAGGACATGGCCGAGTACGTCGAGTTCCTGCCGACCGGAACGCGCTGCGAGCCGCTTGCCGATCTCGTATTCTTCTACGTCGGCGATCAGCTCGAGTACGAGGTCGAGCTCGCGATACCGGCCGGCAAGATCGAAGCGGCGCGGCTCTCCCAGTTCGGACAACTCGGCTGGACCAGCTGGATGTCGCCGAACTGGGCCAAGACCGACGAAGCCTACCGGCGCGATGCGCGCTTCCATCCGGCCGAAATCCTGAAGCAAAAGCGCCAGCGCTCGTCGTGACGAGCAGACGAGGGATCCCATGGCCGACATCAACATTGAAGCCGTCGCCGGCAAACTGAATCGGATCGGCTATGAGGCCTTCATCCAGGCGCTGCGCCAAGCAAAGAACGCCGGGAACCGCAACTTGGAGCTGGCGCATTGGCTGCTCCACATCCTGCAGAAGGACCGATCCGACCTCGATCTCACGGCCGATCACTTCAAGCTCGACCGCGCCAAGCTGCTGATGGACATCGAGGCGGTGGTGAAGGGCTTCCGCCGCAACGAGACCGAGATGCCGGGCATCTCCAACACCGTAATCGATCTGCTCGACCGCGGCTGGCATTACGCCACGCTGTTCTTCGGCGAGACCCAAATCCGCACCGGCCACCTGCTGGTGGGTGGGCTCAAGACGCCGGAGCTGCGGCGCGCGTTCACCAACGTCTCGCAGGAGTTCGCCAAAATCAATGTCGACGTGCTCGCGGTCGAGTCCGCCAAGACCTGGGCCGGATCGGACGAGGAGAACCTGCGTCCGATGGACGGGTCTGGGCTGGTCGCGGCCGGCACGCCCGGCGCCGAGGCGGCGGCGGGCCCGCGCGGCACGACCGCCCTCGGCCGCTATTCGCAGGATCTCACCGCCAAGGCCGCCTCCGGCGACATGGACCCGATTCTCGGCCGCGACGACGAGATCCGCCAGCTCGTCGACGTGCTGATGCGGCGGCGGCAGAACAATCCGATCCTCACCGGCGAGGCCGGGGTCGGCAAGACCGCGGTGGTCGAGGGCTTTGCCCAGCGCATTGCGGCGGGCGACGTGCCGCCGCCGCTGCGCGGAGTGAAGCTGCACGTGCTCGACGTCGGGCTGATGCAGGCCGGCGCCTCGATGAAAGGCGAGTTCGAGCAGCGGCTGCGCTCGGTGATCGACGAGGTCCAGAACTCGCCGACGCCGATCATCCTGTTCATCGACGAGGCGCACACCTTGATCGGCGCCGGCGGCCAGGCCGGCACCGGGGACGCCGCCAACCTGCTCAAGCCGGCGCTGGCGCGCGGCACGCTGCGCACCGTCGCGGCGACCACGTGGGCCGAGTACCGGCAGTATATCGAGAAGGATCCGGCGCTCACCCGCCGCTTCCAGCCGATTCAGATCAACGAGCCGGATGTCGAGAGGTGCTGCGTCATGCTGCGCGGCATCCTCGGCCCGATGGAGAAGCACCACAAGGTGCGCATCTCCGATGCGGCGATCGTCGCGGCGGTGCAGCTTTCCCATCGCTATATCCCGGCGCGGCAGCTCCCCGACAAGGCGGTGAGCCTGCTCGACACCGCGTCGGCGCGCGTCGCCATCAGCCAGAGCGCAACCCCGGCGATGATCGAGGACACGCGCGTGGCGATCGCGGCACGCGAGGCCGAGAAGGCCGCGCTGGTGAGCGACAGCGACCTCGGCGCCTCCGACGCCGAGCGCATCGCCGAGATCGACAAGGCGGTCGCCGAGCTCAAGGAAAAGCTCGCCAAGCTCGATCAGGAGTGGGCATCGGAGAAGAAAACGGTCGAGGAGATCCGCAGCCTGCGCGACATCCTCAATCCGCCGAAGGACAAGCGCGACGGCGGGCCGTCGCCGGCGGATGCCTCGAAGCCCGCAGCTGCCGGTGACTCGCCGGCACCGGCGCCCCAGGATCCGGAGGAAATCCGCAAGAACCTGCGGGAAAAGTTCGAGGTGCTGGAAGCGATCGATCCGGAAATGCGGATGATCTACGCGCACGTCGACGAGCAGGCGGTGGCCTCGGTGGTGTCCGACTGGACCGGCATCCCGGTCGGCCGGATGGTCAAGGACGAGATCGAGACGATCCTCAGCCTCGCCGACACGCTCGGCCGCCGCGTGGTCGGCCAGTCGCACGGGCTCAAGATGATCGCCAAGCGGATCGAGACCAACCGCGCCAAGCTCGACAACCCGAACAAGCCGATCGGCGTGTTCATGCTCTGCGGCCCCTCGGGCGTGGGCAAGACCGAGACCGCGCTCGCACTTGCCGAGGCGCTCTACGGCGGCGAGCAGAACATGATCACGATCAACATGTCGGAGTTCCAGGAAGCGCATACCGTGTCGACGCTCAAGGGCGCGCCGCCCGGCTATGTCGGCTACGGCGAAGGCGGACGCCTCACCGAGGCGGTGCGCCGCAAGCCCTATAGCGTCATCCTGCTCGACGAGGTCGAGAAGGCGCACCCGGACGTGCACGAGATCTTCTTCCAGGTGTTCGACAAGGGCGTGATGGAGGACGGCACCGGCCGCCGCATCGACTTCAAGAACACCCTGATCATCCTCACCACCAATGTCGGTACCGACAAGATCATGGGACTGTCGCGCGACCCGATGTATCGCGAGCAGCCCGAGGCACTGGCGCAGGAGCTGCGGCCCGAGCTCTTGAAGGTGTTCCCGGCCGCGCTGCTCGGCCGGATCGTCTCGATCCCGTATTTCCCGCTGTCAGACGAAATGCTGGGCGGCATCGTCCGGCTGCAGCTCGGCCGCATCGAGCGGCGCATCCGGGAAAATCACGAGGCCGCTCTGGTCTACGGCGACGACGTCGTCAACCACATCATCTCGCAGTGCAATGACCCCGAATCCGGTGGGCGCATGGTGGACAACATCATCACCAACACCTTGCTGCCGGCGCTGTCGCGCGAGTTCCTGTCCCGTTCGCTCGCCAAGCAGGAATTGAAAGAAGCGAAAGTGACAATCGACAACGGCGACTTTGCCTATGCGTGGAGCTAGGCGCGACGCCCTGTATGTTGCGAGCCGATTTCGGGATATGCTGCCGGACGGGTGAGCCGGCGATGCCGGCATGCGCATTCCGGCTTGCCGAACGCAGATTCCATATCGTGGGGGAATGTATTCATGGCGAAGGCATCATCGAAGCTGACTCTCAATCCCGCGCATCGGGAGGTGGTGCAGAACGCCCTGGTCGATCTGGTGCGCCGATCGATCCGGAGCGGCGTCGCATATGCCAGCCTGGGCACCGAGCTGATGGCGCAAGGCCATGCGATTCTCACCGGCAAGGACGTCGCCGCGGCGCGCGTCGACGTGCTCGCGATGATCGGTCGCGGACCGAACAAGGCGGCAAGCTCGGGGGCCAAGCGCAAGAGTGCCGCCAAGAGCGGCCGCAAGAAGGGCGGCGCGAGAAAGAGCGCGCCCAAGCGGCGCACGGCGCCCAAGCGGCGCACGGCGCGCAAGCGCAGCGCGGGACGCAAGCGTCGCGGGTGAGCGCGGCCCGCGCCGCTGGATGAAAGGACACGTCCGACATTCACCCGGTTGTTCGCGGGGGGCTGCCAACCGCACGCTGTGCCAGCGAGATGCCACTCGAGCCGTTATTCTCGCGCGACTGTGACCTGGTCGGGTGGCTTGAGCCCGGCCGCTACGTGTTCGACCGCGAGACGAACTACATCGCCTTCATCGTCGATCGACAGGCGTGGTCGGCGACCGGCGAGCGCTGGCTCGGGGTGGTGAACGATCTCACGCTGTGTGACCGCGCCGGCAAGCCGGTGGCATGGTCGAGACCGCCGGTCGTGGGAACCGCCGCCGGGATGGTGCAGAAGCGCCCCATGCTGCCCAAGGTGCCGATGCGCCCGATCAGGCCGCTGACCCCGGTTCGTCCGCTGCGGCCCGACGCGCCCCGCGGCGGATGGTCGCCGATGACGTTCTCCGATTGGCTCGGGCGGCAGGAGCAGCGCGAAACCCCCGATCCGGACGCCCTGCCGCCACAGCCGCCACCCTCGGGACCGGAATGACGGCGGCGGCCGATAATTCCCGCTATCCGCTGCGGATCGGCGACGCAGACGAGTTTGCTCGGGCTCGCGACTTCCTGCAGCAGGCGGGGTTCGATACCGCCGCGCTCTGCGGCGCGCTCGGCATTGCGCGCATCAGCGACGTCGACAAGGTCGCCTGGGACGCGATCAAGCTGCCGGACCTCCCGGCGCGGCTGCATTGGGCGATTGCGCTGTTCGTGCGCGGCGCGGCCGCGACCATCGCAGGCTCGCGCGAGATCTGCGGCGAGGAGACGCTCGCGGCGCTCATGGCGCTCGGCCTGTTGCGGCCCGCAAAGCGCGACCCATCGCTGCTCGTCAGCCCGATCTGGCTTTATCCGGCGGATGATTTGATCCTGGTGTCCGATCGGCGCGACGACCCCGAGGGCGAGCCGTTCGCGCCTTTCGACGACGTGGTGTTCCCGGCGATCTACGACGGCACGTTGCGCTTCCTGCAGATGCTGCCCGACGTTGGCGGCGGCGAGGCGCTGGATCTGTGCGGCGGCTGCGGCGTCGGCGCGCTGCATCTGGCGCGCAGCGCCAAGCACGCCGTCACCGCCGACGTGACTGCGCGCTCGGCATTCTTCGCGCAGTTCAACGCGGCCCTCAACGGTGCCGCAATCGAGAGCCTGTGCGGCGACCTGTACGCACCGGTGCAGGGTCGCCAGTTCGACGTCATCTCCGCGCATCCGCCATTCGTCCCGACGTTCGGCAAGAGCATGGTGTTTCGCGACGGCGGCGACACCGGCGAGGAGATCACGCGGCGGACGATCGAGGGCCTGCCGACACATCTGCGCCCCGGCGGTACCTGCGTGATCGTGTGCACCGCCCGCGACACCGAGGACGGCAAGTTCCACCAACGCGCTCGGGCGTGGCTCGGCCAGGCCGGCGCGGAGTTCGACGTGGTCCTCGGCATTGAGAAGACCCGATCGGTAGAGGAGATCGTCGAGGGCTTGCGCACCCGCCTGGTGGCCGAGAGCGGCGAGGATGCCCCGCAGGGGCTCATCGAACGCCTGCGCGAGGCCGGGACGCAACGGTTCGTCCATGGCGCGCTGTTCCTGCGCCGCTGCGAGGGGCCGATCGCCACCCCGCCGCTTTCGGTGCGGGCGACGCCCGCGGCCGCCGCCGTTGATTTCGTTGGCCTGCTGGCGTGGCGGCAACGCAGCCGGCACCCGAACTTCCAGGAGTGGCTGGCCCGCTCACGGCCGGCGCTCGCGCCGAAGCTCGAGCTCACCACGCGGCAGGTGGTGCGCAATGGCAGGCTCGAGCCCGCCGATCAGGTGTTCTCGGTGGAGAGTGCGTTCGAGACCGCGCTGCGGCCTGACGCGTTCGTCATTCCGGCCGTGCGCCGGTTCGACGGCCGGCGCTCGGTGGCAGATGTTTTCCACGGCGCACGCAAGGCCGGCGAGTTCCCGGACGGCTTCCCGCTCGAGGCATTTTCGGATCTCGTGCGGCTGATGGTCGAGCAGGGCCTGCTGACGGTCGATGTCGCGGATTGACGCGAGCGCAGCGGGCGCCGGGCCAACAGGAGGAGGGGCGCTGCAGGGCGGGACGCGCTTCCCCACGGCGTGGCGCTTAGAGCGTCGGAGCGATCCCCGCGCCGGCAATCATCTTCGCATTCGAGTACGGATGAACTCCTCGTCGATGCCTGGCGGCAAGAGCGGTTGATTGAAATTTTGATAGAACATCAGGGCCTCGGACAGAGGACAGTGTGTGCCCCGGTCCTTTAACTCTTGCACTAGTCCGCTTTGAACTTCGGCACCGATCCACATTTGACAAAAACGGGCGAGCGCGCCCTCATGAATAAACTCGTGCCTGGTAATCGTTCGCCACCATTCGTCAAAGATTTCCTCACGCAATGTCGAGCTCGCATACCTCCCCGGTTGCCACTCTTTGAAGCCCGTTGCTCATAGAATAGCCATACGGCTTCGAGAAAGTCCGGGCTCGCGTTCGGGTCGCACTTGAGGGCCTCGTAGATGTCGCGAAACTCCTCTCCGCACCTCGCAAGGAAGTTGTTGCCGTATTTCGTACGTAGTAGATCTCGCGTCCCCAGTTTTCCTTCTCGCACGCCAACTTGATGAATTCTTTGAATGCCGCTTCCACACTGCGATTTCCATTAGGGACGACAATGGAGGGTATTCCTGCGACAACACCCTTGTCGCCTATGGCCATGAAATGATTGTGGAACCCCAGGACCGCGTTGACTAACACTTCACCGAAATCCCCGTCCGCTGCTTCCATCTCGTCGTCGAGGTCGGCTGATAACCAAACTTGGCCGCCGGTGAAGTGCATCCATCTGTAGAACAGGCGCCGAGACTGCTTGAGTTCGACAAAGCCGACCGCGTAAGCCGTTGGTCCATTCGGGTTGACAAGGATTTCGCCGCTGAGATGCGTGATACAACCAAACTCCGCCGGCCTCATGTTTCACCCGATTCCTTGAGCAACTTTCGCGGCCAGATGCGGTTGGGGTTTCCCGATTGCGATACGTCGAGAAGCCCGCAGACATTCGGGGCTATTCTCGACTACTACACCGGCGATACCAGGGCCAGCATCGAAGTGCCACGCCGCGAAACTTTCGTCTTCGCAGCAAGCCTTCGGTGATGGCGACGGGCCAACGCCGTCGACGCGGCGGAGGGAAGCCGCGCGACCCTAAGGGTTTTCTGATCCTCGAATTTTCAGATTGATCGCACGCCGCTGCGCGCATGGCGACGGCTAATGAACATAGGCGACGTTGCCAGCCAGAGGACAGTCCCTCCCCGCGGCCGGCCGCTTGTACGACCGTAACGAAAATTCCTTGAAGCTTTCGGCCGATCAGGGAATTGCGCTGTCGGGCTGCTTCGCGCCACACTGCGTCCTCCTCTGATAGCCATCCACCTCTTTCCCCGAGAAGCCGCCATGCCAAACGAAAAACGGCCCAAGCCACGCCTCACCCCACCCGCCGAGGACCGCCTGAGCGACCCGCAGAAAGCCTTGCGCGACGCTATTGCTTCCGGGCCTCGCGGGCGCTTCCACATGAGCGGACCGTTCGGGATCTGGATGGCGGCGCCGGAGCTGGGCCTGCTCGCGCAGCAGCTCGGCGGCCACGTGCGGTTCAAGACCTCGCTTCCTCCGCGGCTCTCCGAGTTCGCCATCCTGTGCACGGCCCGCTTCTGGCGCGCGCAGTACGAGTGGCAGGCGCACGCGCCGATGGCCGAGAAGGCCGGCGTGAACCCTTCGGCAATCAAGGCGATCCAAGCCGGCCGCCGGCCGGACGGCGCGCCCGCCGACGAGCTTGCGATCTACGATTTCGTCAAGCAGCTCTACCGCGATCGTCGCGTCAACGACCGCATCTACAACCGCGTGCACAAGGCCGTCGGCGATGCCGGCATGGTCGAGCTGGTGAGCACGCTCGGCTACTACGCGATGATCTCGATGCTGCTCAACGCGTTCCGGGCCGCAACCGCGCCCGACAAGCCGCTGCCGTTCCGTGAGCCGGCGGCAGGTTGAGGGCGAGGCCGCGTTTCACCCACGGCTGCAAAGGCGCCTTCGCGTCGTTGCGATCTTTGGCCGCGCGCGGCCGGCGGCCGGGCGTTGGCAAGCCGTTTGCATGCGCAGTATTCTCTGGCGCCCGATACGGAGGGGAATTCCATGAAGAAAATCGGCGTGATCGTTTTCTCAGCGTCCGCACTGCTTGCCGGTGCATATCTGGCAATGCCGCAGCAGGCGCAGGCGCAGGCCGCGCTCGCGGTGACCGGCACCAAGGGCAAGGTCCACCTGCTTCCCGCGACCCTCGAAACGACGCAGTGGGGCTGGTTCAACAACGCGCAAGCGCCGGTGCTGCGGGTCGATTCCGGCGACACCATCGTGCTCGAGACCATGATGCACTCGCACAACGCCGTGGTGCCGGGACGAACGATCGAGGAGATCAAGAAGCTGCGCACCGATCATCCCGGGCGCGGGCCTCACACCGTCACCGGCCCGATCTACGTCAACGGCGCCGAGCCGGGTGACGTCCTAAAGGTCACGCTCAACAAGATCGTGCCGCGCGCCTACGCGACGAACTTCAACGTGCCCGGCATGTTCGGACAGTTCCCACAGGAGTACCAGGACGGGCAGGTGAAGTACATGTATCTCGATCTCGACCGCAAGGTCACCGAGTTCCTGCCCGGCGTCTACATCCCGCTCAAACCCTTCCCCGGCACGATCGGCGTCGCCCGCAAGGAGCCCGGCCAATACAGCACCGTCCCGCCCGGCGAATACGCCGGCAACATGGACATCCGCGACCTCACCGAGGGCACCGCGCTCTACGTGCCGGTGCACGTTGCCGGCGCGTTGTTGTGGACCGGCGATTCGCACGCCGCGCAGGGCAACGGCGAGGTCAACCTCACCGCGGTCGAGACCGCCTACAAGGAATTCAACGTCACGGTCGAGGTGATCAAGGGCAAGCCGCTTGATTTTCCGCGCATCGAAACACCGAAGTCCTGGATCACGATGGGGTTCGATCAAGACCTCAACAAGGCCTGGGACCAGGCCAAGGCCCAGACCGTCAAGTTCCTGGCCGAGCAACGGAACATCTCGGCCGACGCTGCCGCCAAGCTGATGCCGACGGTGTCGGACTGCCGGGTTTCGCAGGTGGTCAACGTCAAGAAGGGCATCCATTGCCTCAATCCCAAGCGGACCGGCGACAAGGAGGACATGGAGCGGCCGACCAAGGAGACGTCCAAGTATTACGTCCAGCACGTCAAGGACGCCGATCTCAACAAGGCGATGAACGAGGCCTCGAAAGCGACCATCAAGTGGCTTGAGAGCGAGAAGAAGGTCGCGCGGCTCGATGCCTATGGGCTCGCCAGCGTGGCGATGGACTGTCGCGTCGGCGCCGTTTCCGATAGCGAGAAGAACGTCCACTGCCTGCTGCCGAAGAGCCTGTGGCAGAAACCCAAGGGCGCGCGCTGAGCTTCAACTCTCCGTCCGCGCGGGCGGTGGAAGGGTCGGCGAGCAGCGCGCGGCCGATGTGAGCCCAGGGTGGGGGGGCTCCCCATGATGGCACGACAGCGCCCCTCACCCCCGACCCGCGGTCCCCATCGCGCCAGCCCGATCGCGGGCGCCGCCTCCCGCCACGCGCTTCGCGCGTCATGGGAGGGGAGCACGCGCGCCACAGCAGCCCGCAAGATCATGCGGAGCATCGCGCTCGCGCTCGTCGTCGCGCCGCTGTTAACAGCGGCCGGCGTCGCCGACAGCAAGCTCCGCATCGTGACGACCACGACCGATCTCGCCAGCCTCACCGAGGCGGTCGGCGGCGATCGCGTCGCGGTGACGAGCCTGGTGCCGCCGAGCTTCGACCCCGAGGAGTATCAGCCGAAGCCGGGTGACGTTGCCCGCCTCAAAGAGGCGCGGCTCGTCGTCAAGGTCGGGCTCGACTACGATCTGTGGTTCGATCGGCTCATTTCCCAGGCCGCGCTCACGCATCCCGGCGCACGCGAACTGCGGCGCGGCCAGCCCGGACACGTCGACGCGTCCGCGGCAATCGCGACGCTCGACGTGCGCGGCGCAAGCGTCGGCCCGGGCGACGGCCACGCCCACGGCAGCGGCAATCCGCACTACTGGCTGGACCCGAAGAACGCCGAAATCATCACCGGCAACATTCTGGAGGCGCTTGCGCGGGTCGATCCGGCGCACGCGGGCGAATACGAAGCCAACCGGCTGGCGTTCCTCAAGCTGCTCGACGACAGGATGCGCGACTGGGAGGCCAAGGCCGGCGCGCTCAACGGCGTGGCGCTGATCGCGCATCACAATTCGTGGGCCTATTTCGCCCGCCGCTTTCGCCTGGACTTCGTGGGTTTCATCGAGCCGCGGCCGGGCGTGCCGCCGAGTCCCGCCCACCTCTCCGGACTGATCAAGACCATGCGCGAGCGCGACGTTCGCCTGATCGTGCGCCAGCCGCACGAGCCCGAGAAGAACATCGATTTTCTGGCGCAGAAGACCAAGGCGGCGGTGGTCGTGCTCGCCGGCTCGGTCGGCGCCACCCCGGCCGCGAAGGATTACCTGTCGCTGTTCGATGCCAACCTCGATGCGCTCGCGGCCGCGGCCAAGGCCCGGCCATGACCGACGCGCTTGCACTGCTGTGGCCGCCGTTCCTGGTCGCGCTCGCCTTGATCGGCATTCACGCCTATTTCGGCATCCAGGTGCTGGCGCGCGGCGTCATCTTCGTCGATCTCGCGCTCGCGCAGATCGCCGCCCTCGGCTCAACCGTCGCCTTCATGCTCGGCCACTCGATGCAAAGCGGCGCGGGTTACGGCTACTCGCTCGCCTTTACGCTCGTCGCCGCGCTGCTGTTGGCCTTCACCCGCACCTGGGCGGGCCGCATTCCACAGGAGGCGTTGATCGGCATCATCTACGTGGTCGCCGCCGCCGCGGCGATCGTGCTGATCGATCGCGCGCCGCAGGGCGCCGAACATCTCAAGCAGATCCTCACCGGCAACATCCTCACCACCGGCGTCGGCGACCTTGCCCCGATCGTGCCGCTCTATCTGGCGATCGGTATCCTGCACTTCACCTTGCGGCACCGGTTGTCGGCGTCCGACGGCTCGTCCTGGCCGTGGGAGTTCGTGTTCTACGCGACCTTCGGCATCGTGGTGACCAGCTCGGTCGCACTCGCCGGGGTGTTGCTGGTGTTCTCGTTCCTGATCATTCCGGCGGCGATCGGCGTCCTGTACGCCGACGCCTTGGCGCGTCAGCTGGCGATCGGGTGGGTGCTCGGGACGCTCGCGAGCGCGGCCGGCCTTGCCGTGTCGTATTTCTGGGACCTGCCGACCGGCGCCGCCATGGTGTGCACGTTCGGGGCGGCGCTGGCGCTCGCCGGCGCGCTCTATCCCTTCCTGCACGGCGACGCGGCGCGCGCCGCACGGCATGTGGCACTCGGCCTGCGTTGGAGTCTCGCCGCCGTCCTGGTCGCGTCGGCGATCCTGTTGATGGCGGCTCCGCGCGCCGACCAGCCGCTGCTCGACGCCATCGAATCGGTCGCCGCGCCGGTCCGCACGCTCTATCTCACCGCCGGCGAAGCTGAAATCTACCGCGACGCGCACGCGCATGCGGAGCGCTACGCGCGCGAGGCCGAGCGCCTGAATGCGCTGGAGGCGCGCAGCCGTGCCGGCGGCGAGCAACTGGACGACCTTCTGGTCCGGCGCATCTCATCCTTCATCAAGTCCTACAGCGAGATGCGCAAGGGCGAGGAGTTCGTGAAGCGCGAGGTACGCGCGCGCGCCCGCGAGCGGATGCGCTGGGTGCTCGGCCCCGCGCTGCTCGTGCTGGGCCTGCTCATTGCGCCCGGGGTGCTGACCTGGGCGAGCGCGTCGATCAGAAAAATTCCTGCCGGATTCCCCAACTAACATTGGTGCCGTTACCAGTCGGTTTGGCGCAGGCCGCGCCGCCCGCGCTACCGGCGCGTCGGCGCGCAGTTGGTGAGTCGCAATTTCCTGGTCGGATTGACCAACGGCTTCGCAACGGCGCGCGCGGTGGCGATGAAGCGGTCGACCACGGGACTCAGGGTTCGGTTCCTAAGGGTGAGGATACCGGCAGGCAAAGGTTGACTGGAGAACTCGACGGGCAGCGTGGTCAGACCGTACCGGTTTGCATTGAGCCGCATGATAGAGCTCGCAAAGGTGGTGATGTAAGGGCCTTCGGTCAGCACGCGTGCCCGGAGAGCAATGGAATGGGTCGCCAGGCTTGCCTTGGGGACGCCGAGCCCCCGCGTTGTGAAAAGCTTCGATACGAAGGCATGATACCACGTGCCTGACGGTGGCAGGATCCATGGCTCGTCGATCAGCTCGGCGAGATCGATCTCGCGACGGCGTGCCCATCGCGTGTTCGATCCCGCCGCGATGACCAATTCATCGTTGAAAAGCACTTCTGCCTGCAGATCAGCGGTAAGGGCTTCATCGGGAAGCGGCAACACAATCCGTTGCAGCACGCAATCATATTGCCGCTCCCGCAAGCCCGGTCCCGGTGTTTCAATTGCGCGAGCGCTTACATCGTCAAAATGCACTGCGACGCGCGGATGTTGCCGGGAAAAACTCGAAATAGCTTGCGGAAGGATCGTTGTCGCCAGTGATTCCGTGCATCCGATCCGCAATTCCCCCGCGCCTGGATCAGACAGATGTTCGATATCCCTGACGCTCTGCTTCAACTCATCGAAGACCGCAATGGTTCGCCTTAGCAGCGCATCGCCGTAGATCGTCGGTGCGACGCCTTGTGCGCTGCGATCCAAAAGCCGCACCCCAAGCGCATGCTCGAGATCAATGACGACCTCTGACACGGCAGGCTGGGAGACGCCGAGTTGGCGCGCGGCCTTTGCCATGCTGCCGCACTGAACGACCGTCGAGAACACATGTAAGTCTCTCAGCCGGAGCCGGCGACCAATCTGACTTTCCCAGTCGATCTTATGAAGCATGAGGAAAGTACCTAGAGGGGTCAAACTAAATTGGCAGTTCCGGTTATAGCATGATCGCGGTACCGGTAGGACTGATCAGCGCAAGCTTTCGCGTCCTCCATCTCGCTTTGGAGAATCGACGCGACGACCAAGAAGGGGCGGCTATGGCGCGCAAAATTCGGACGATCTCCCGTCGACAATGCTTGTCTTGGGCCGGAAGCGCTCTGGCGCTGCCGGCCCTGCCCCGCCTCGCTTGCGCACAAGCTTATCCTTCCCGGCCTGTGCGCATTATCGTCGGCTTTTCCCCAGGCGGCCCGACCGACATCGTTGCGCGCCTGATCGGGCAATACTTGTCCCAACGGCTTGATCAGCAATTCGTCATCGAGAATCGGCCCGGCGCCGGCGGCAACATCGGGACTGAAGCGGTCGTACGGGCACAACCAGACGGGTATATGCTTCTCCTGGTCAATGCCGCGAACGCGATCAGCGCTACCCTTTATGCGAATCTCAACTTCGTATTCCGGAGGGATATCGAGCCGATCGCGGGCGTCGTTCGGGTGCCGAACGTAATGG
>Ga0209382_10001588_pt1 | contig 35324 bp, 32 predicted proteins | sample SoiMetdeltSBSDD5_FD_187599 | JGI IMG/M metagenome (GOLD analysis project Ga0209382, IMG submission 187599) | Bulk soil microbial communities from a Populus tree surrounding site in Tennessee, USA - Soil MetaG P. deltoides SBSDD5 (SPAdes) (version 2) | ecosystem: Environmental > Terrestrial >... | reverse complement strand
TCAGCGAACGAGCGGTGGTGGCGCTCATGGAGCATTACGGCGTGTCGATGGCAGCGCTGGTCTACCAGCTCAACGTCATGAAGGCCCTGAGTTATGACGCGGGACGGCGGATGCGGGACCGCAATTCCGTGCATGCGCTGGTATCGAGGCACCGTGATGTCGCGCCCACCGGTGCGGCCAGCACGATAAGCCGCGTGCGCAGGGCCCCTGAGCGGCTGGCTCGTCACGCCCTCGCCGCGGTCCGTTCGCAGCGGCTCGGGCTCTCGGTCGCGGCGACCCTACTCGAGGTCGAGGACGACGAGCGCCTTTGGGCCGACCTGATGGGCGACCTGGAGGCGGCAAACGATGACCCCGACGAAATAGTGTTGTGAACTCGACAAACCGGCTCGTGTGGTTCCCCGATACGAGCGCACTGATAACCCTGGCCGTTACGACGCGCGAATCGCCGCGCACACACGACAGATCAAGCCCTTCAGCGTGTACAAGCTCCTGCACTTGATGATCCGCCAGTCAAAAGTCGCCGCAGCCGACGCGGCCGCATTTGCCGCCGCCTTGCCCAAGGCCGGCCGAGCCCCGAACTACACAGCAGCCGAACCAACCTCGGGCGCGCTATCAAAATAGGACGGGTCGGCAAGCCATAGCAACGCGGCATATGGTCGGTGCTCGAACCTCAGTTCGATCGGCCGGACGAACGGCCCGACGAGTGAAAACAGCCAGCGACGGCGCGGCCAGGACCATCCGCGACGTGCTGCGGAGCGCGGGCAAGCACTAGTCAGGCACCGCACCTCGTAACAGGCCGAAGAATCCGACCAACTGGCGCCGAAAACTGTCCGCACACCCCAGTATCGCGGAACCTGGCCTTCGGGGGCGACGACGCGCACACGGATCGCAGCCGGTGCGGCTCGTCAGCCCAATTCACCGCCGGATGTTCCGGCAAGTCGAACCTCGCGCCTTCAGGTTGACGCTATCACGCGGACCGATACATCGGGTGATGGGTTGCGACACTTTCATACAGTCGCTGTTCGAATAGTGACGTTTCTATGCCCTGTTGGTCGGGCGAGGGGTTGCGACACGGCCTTCGCGGCCCCTGCGATCATTCTCTCGTTTCTATGCCCTGTTGGTCGGGCGAGGGGTTGCGACGCGCTCATCGGAGCTCCGGCGGGAGCAATCCCGTTTCTATGCCCTGTTGGTCGGGCGAGGGGTTGCGACGGGTCCCGACCCCGCAGGACATCATCACCGCCCGCTCGTTTCTATGCCCTGTTGGTCGGGCGAGGGGTTGCGACGGGTCCCGACCCCGCAGGACATCATCACCGCCCGCTCGTTTCTATGCCCTGTTGGTCGGGCGAGGGGTTGCGACCCCGTGATGGCGAGCCGCATCAGCCGCGACCGTTTCTATGCCCTGTTGGTCGGGCGAGGGGTTGCGACGTCGGCTGTAGAGGCCGTGCTGTTCCGCTATCAGCGGTTTCTATGCCCTGTTGGTCGGGCGAGGGGTTGCGACGGGTCGGATCATCCTGGCCCTTGGGATTCTCGCCTTCGTGTTTCTATGCCCTGTTGGTCGGGCGAGGGGTTGCGACCATCAGCGGAATAACGAGCGGTGGCGGCGGAGCTGTAGTTTCTATGCCCTGTTGGTCGGGCGAGGGGTTGCGACGGCGACTTGATCGGGTGGCGCTGCGCGGCATGGACGTTTCTATGCCCTGTTGGTCGGGCGAGGGGTTGCGACGGGTCGGCGTTTTCGGGGTGTGTGACCTGCGGTGATGGTAGCGGTTGCGAGGACCGCGTCAAGGACGCGGTGAAGTCGATCATCAGTCGCATGGCTGCACCGTGTGCATGGCCTCTGAGCTGCGGGAACAGTGTTGCGAGGACCGAGGTGTTTTCGAGGCTCCTGGAGATGATCTGTACGGGGCGCGGGGGCGGTCACCGGACGATCCAGTAGTCGGCCCGTTCCTCGACGACCCGGGCGCCGATGATGTAGCGCTCGGCGAAGGTCTGGGCGTTGGTGGGATAGAGCCGCACCTGGTCTTCGAGGGTGTCGATGCGTTCACGGATGGCCGCCCGGAGCCGGCGGAGATCGTCGGCCGAGCGGACTTCGCATTCGAACACGGACAGCTGGACTCGCGGGCCGTATCCGGATAGCAGCATCGCGACGTCTTCGCGGCGGCGGTCATCGGTGATGTCGTAGGCGACGACGACGATCACGGCGGGCTCACTTCCACCGTAGTGGGAGGTACGGGCGGTTAGGATCGAGCAATGCCCTGGCCAGCATTTTGGCCTGCAATGACAGTGCGACCCGGTAGGACACCCGTCGGCCGGCGCCCTGGTGTGTGGTCAGGGTCAGCATTCGCCGTTCGTACGCGGCTAGAAAGGTGTGCCGGGCGTCATCACCCATCCGGCAGCCGACATCCGGCTCAACGGTGAACTGCTCGGGCCGTACCTGCCGGGTGCTCAGGCAACGCCAGACGGCCACGTCGACGGTCAACGGCCGGAATTCCTCCATCAGGTCCAAGGCAAGCGCTGGCCGGCCCCAACGGTGTTGGTGCAGGAATCCGACCATCGGATCGAGTCCGGCCGCTTCCAACGCCGCGATCGCCTCATGACACAAAATCGTGTATCCATAGGAGAGCATGGCGTTGACCGGATCGGGAGGCGGCCTGCGCTGACGGCTGGTGAACCCCCATTCCTTATCCACCATTCGACGCAAGCCCTGCAGGTAGTCGCGGCTCGCCGCTCCCTCCAGCCCCAGAAGGTGGTTGATGTCCCGCGCCTCATCGACCTGATCACCGGCGCTTTCTAACCGCTCGGCAGCCGCGGCGGCTTCGAGATCATCTGTCCGGGCAGCGGTACGCAGCAGCGTCACCCGCATATTGTTAATCTTTCCCGACACGAATGCCGCCGCGATGGCGCGCGAACGACCAAGGTCATCCGCAGCCCGGAACTGCGCCCGCCGAGCCGACGGATCAGACGTCGCCGGCGCAGTGAGCCTGCCGCCGAGAGTGCCGCTCTCCGAGAGCAGGACCACCTCGATGCCACGTTCCGCCGCACGCTGCAAGAACGCGATGCTCAACCCGACCCGGCCATAGCAGATTACCTGCCTGATCCTGCGCAGGTTCAGCCGCAACAACGACTCGTCACCGTCGGTGACCACTAGGCGGTCACCTCGAACGCGCACCATGCTGCCCTGCCGGTCGACGTAGACCGAGGTCTCCATCGGATGCGACAGCGTCTCCGCAGCGGCCAAGGTCGACGCTGTGATCGTCTCGCCAAGAAAGCGCACGCCATCGTCGAACGACACGACGTGGCATTTGCCGGTGTTCAGCTCCAGCCGCAGGTCAGCCAGCTCGGTGCCGGCCGTTTGGAGCGCGCGCTCCCCGTCCAGACGACTCTCCACCGGAATGGCGAAATCGTCACTATAGCGGATGACCCTAAAGCCCGCCTCAAGCATGCGGCGATCGAACGTGTTCAAGAAGAGATTGCTCAGCAGCGGCGACAGGACGCTGCCCTGATGCAGGCCGCGTCCGCGATCGGCAGTCCGTTCACCACGAACCTCGCGATCCAGTAGCGCTCCGACGATGTGCACCACTCGTTCGTCATCGACCACCGCGCGAAGCTGCCGCATTACCTCCCATTGCGGAATCCGGTCGAAACAATCGTCGATATCCGCCCGCGCTACCCAGGTTGCACCCGCATCACGGGCCTCCGTCAACGCCGCAACCGCATCCCTCGCACCAAGACCCCGCCGGTAGGCAAAACTCCACGGCAACAACCTCGGATCGATCTCTGGATCGAGCGCGGCCAACAAGGCCCGCTCGACAACGCGATCCGCCACCGTCGGAACGGCGAGCCGGCGGACCCCACCCGATGCCTTAGGAATCTCGATTCGTCGAGCCGGTTCCGGTTGCCACTCCCCAGCCGCCAGCCGGGTCGATAAATCGCTCAACCGACGCGCCGCGTCGCGCTCGAAGTTGTCGACCTCCGCATCCGGCCGCCCATCCGCTAACGCCCGGTCACGCACCTCCTGCCATGCGTCCAGCAGACCTTGCTGGGTAAACGCCCTGGCAAACAGCAACCCCACGCCAACCTCCCACACGAACGAAGCACGGCGTCAAAGTCGAATACAGCTGTTCCTATGCCTCCCTGCCAAAGCCGCGGAGTCCTGCTCGAAGTATCGCTGCCAGCCGCAGCACTGTTAGCCGACCCGACCAGACCGACCCAGTCGTGGCAACATCCAGCGCCGGCCTTCGATCGATGGGCTTCTATGCCCTTTGGGGCCAGAAGGGTTGCCACCCCTTCCCGAGCGCCTGCGGCAAGACGAATCTGGCCATGTTTCTATGCCCTTTGGGTCGGGCTAGGGGTTGCGACGCGTTCTTCGGCTCGGTCCCGGGCGTCAGCGACGGTTTCTATGCCCTTTGGGTCGGGCTAGGGGTTGCGACCGCCCGCATCCACGGTGTCGGGCGCATCACCGGCATGTTTCTATGCCCTTTGGGTCGGGCTAGGGGTTGCGACGCGGGCGGTGTGGCCAACGGCTGAGCTTTCCCGCCGTAGGGTTTCTATGCCCTTTGGGTCGGGCTAGGGGTTGCGACGGCAATTGCGAGGTTCGCCCGAAAGATCGGCCGTTTCTATGCCCTTTGGGTCGGGCTAGGGGTTGCGACGCCCATCCGGGACTGGAGGCTGGACCTGCGTACGGTTTCTATGCCCTTTGGGTCGGGCTAGGGGTTGCGACTCGTCATCCACATTCGGTTGAGCCACGTGCTTGACAGTTTCTATGCCCTTTGGGTCGGGCTAGGGGTTGCGACTTACCTGGCGTGAGCGCCGCGAGATGGTGGCCGTCCGAAAGTTTCTATGCCCTTTGGGTCGGGCTAGGGGTTGCGACGGGTCGGCGTTTTCGGGGTGCCTGACCTGCGGTGATGGTAGCGGTTGCGAGGACCGTAGCCCAGGCTTCGAGAAGTCGATCATTGGTGATCTTCCAGGAGTGCGGCCACGCCGTCTGAGCTGCGGAGATGGTGTTGCGAGGACCGAGGTGTTTTCGAGGCTCCGGAAGTTGATCTGTACGGGGTGCGCGGAGAGTCGCTTGCCAGGCCCGACACACCCGCCAGCGGCCGGGAATGGCGTTGCTCCCTTCCCCCAGCGGACGCCGGTTCGGCCTGCGTACATGGGCAGGCAGGACCCGGCTGGGCCCAGGTGCGCCCGCCGTCGCCTTCGGTTAGGTGGCAGCAGTAAGGACTCTTCCACAATCGGCGAGTTTCTATGCCCTGGTGGCCGGGCTATGGTGGTGCAGGCGGATCAGGCGGGTGGCGCCGAAGCCGTGGGTGTTTTGGGCGCCGAGGCCGGCGATGGCGGCGAACCGCATGAGTGCGGCGAAGAGGATTGCGGTTGGGGAGTCCGCTTTCTGGGATAATGCGAGGCGGACCGTGCCGATGAAGCCGAGCTGGTCCATGGTGGCGCTTACGTTGGCGCGTACCGTGCGGCCTTGCATGTCGGCGAGATGGACGGCGGCCAGTAGGGCGTGGGCGGCCGGATCGTTCACGGTGAGCACGGATGGGGCGTGGTGGTTCCACCGGTTGAGCGCTGAGCGCAGGATGAGCACCGGGTCGGGTAATGGGTGGTCGCGGCCGTTGCGGGAGAAAAATAGTGGGCTGACGGCTTCGAGTTCGGCGGACCATGCTGGCGCGGTGGCGGCGAGTGTGGCGAAGGAGCTGTCCTCGATGCGGTGCGCCAGGATCGGGGAGCTGGTCTGGCCGAAGCGGACCGTTGTGGGTAGTGGTGGTGGCTGCTGCGAGGCCAACCAGCCTAGGGTCCAGCCGATGCGGCCGCCCAGGTCGACCAGCGGCCCGGCCGAGAACTGCTTCTGCTGCGCGGTGTGGTCGCGATTCGGCGGCTCCAGCAGGGCGCAGGCCGCGCCGTGCAGGCGTGCCGGATACACCACCAGTCCAGGTTGGTGCGCAAGTTCGAGTTCGATGACGGCGGGCATGATCAGGAGCCGGCCGGGAGAATGCGGGCCAACGCGCGGCAGGCGATGACCCGGCCGTCATTGTCGCGTACCACCTGGAACGGCACGAAAAGGTCGGTGCGTCCCGGGCAGGCCACGGCTACGGCCCGGGCGACGATCAGACCGACTCCTGGCTTCTGGTCGGGCAGACCGACCGCGGCATCCGGCCGTAGCTCGAATAATGGCACCTCGTGTCCGTCGATCCGCCCGGTGCCGATCTGCGTGTGTTCCTCCAGCACCCTCGGGGTCGGGAACTCGGCCGGGAGCACGAACTCCGCCTGACCGATGATAATCACGACGGGGTGCGCCGTGAGGTTCCGCAGGATCACGCGGCCCCCCGGAACAACCCCGTCACCGCGATCTGGTGCCGGTTCTGCGTGCCGAGCACGAACCGGCCGTACGGTCCGCGTTTCCCGGACACATAGACGCAGTGGGCGTTCAGCTCATGGGCCAGGCGGGCCAGCGCAACCGACACCAGGGCCGTGGCGCCGGTCAGGTCGACGGCCATCGACTTTCCCGCCGCGACCTCCTCGGCGATCGGGATCCCGCTGTCCCCGGACAGTTCGTCCAATGCCTGGCGAACTTCGGCGAACACCTTTTCCGGATCGACCACATCGGAGATCGACACCACTTCCACCCGAAGGCTGGGTCGGTGTTCGGACAGGTTGCTCACGAACGTGGTGTACGCCGACTCGTCGATCTGCGGCGAGCGGAGTAGCACGACCGTCTGTGGGTGCACGCTGTCCGCCCCGTCGATCAGCAGTTCGGGTACGGATTCGGCCTCCTCCCGCCCGGCGGCCCGATACTCGGGCTGGAGGCTGAGCGGCAGCACCAGGATGTCGGACCAGCCGACCTTCGTCATTCGCCGGCGCACGTCGGCGTGCCTGCGGGCAGAGCGCCTGCGGCCGGCAAAGAACAGGCCGGCGATCGCCGCTATCAGCACGCCGGTCACGGCGATACGGGCCCAGGCGGATTGCGTGTTCCCGTCGGCGAAGTCCACCACCACGTCCGGCGTGACGGGAATGATCACCAAGGCGACGACGGCGTATCTGGCGTAGCGGTCCAACGCCTCACCGAAGAACCGTGGGGTGCCGCGGACCCCGTTCATGACATCGCCGTAACAGCCGTAACAGCCGTAACGGGAGCCGCGGACAGATCCGCGGTGGCAATGGTGAGCAGGCGTTGCTCGAAGATCCCGGCGTTGCCGTGCCTGGCGTCCACGGCGACGTACTCGACGCCGCGCAGCACGGCGCGATCCTGGCGGCTGACGCCGGGTGGGCACGGATAGCGGGCGGAGCCGACCCGGGCCTCCCGCCACACCGAGAAACCGTCGACCGCGGGATCAGTGGTGCGCAGGCCCCACAGGACGGCCCGGGTGTCCAGGCGGGTGCGGAACTCCCGCTGGCCGGTGGGCCGGTCGGGCAGCTGGTCGGCAGCCTCGGCCAGCCACACCGCGCGGCCGGCCGCACCGTCGGCGAGCCACCGCAGCTCGGCCCGGCCGTCGAACGCCTGGAGCTGGAAGCAGCCGGCCGGCAGTGGCCCGCGCAGCACCCCGTCGTCGACGAGGGTCACCACGAACTCCCGTGGAGTGGACACGAACACGGTCCACCGGCCGGGCAGCGTCGCCAGGGCGTCGGCCACCGGGCAGCGGCGGGTCACCCAGCACAGGATGCCGGTCACGACAACACCTCCAGGCGGCTGCGCCACGCGCTGCGCAGTCCGGCGAATTCCTCGGCGTGCAGGTCCAGCGGGCCGCCGGTGGTCACGTCCAGACCGCAGCCGCGCAGCCGGACGCCGCTGACGGTCACGGCCCCGTAGCCGCGGTGTGTCCGGCCGCCGAGCGGCAGCCGCCCCTCGACCAGCTCACGCAGCGTGACCAGCAACAGCATGGTGGCCGGGTCGCGGACGCCGGCCGGCAGGAGGTCGCGGCGCAGCCGCAGCCGCAGCAGTGCGAACGCGAACCCGTGCGGCTCGTACTCGGTGAACAGCCGGCCGTCGCTGGCACCACCGGTCCACCGGTCGATCGCCACGTGCTCGGTGCGCCGCAGCTCGGCGGCCCCGGTGGCCGGGACGTTCCTGGGCGCGACGTCGTCGGAGCCGGTGTCGGCGGTCGCGTACCACTCGGCAGCGCTGATCGTGGACACGCTCTGGCAGTCCAGCACCTGCAACGGCGACCAGGTGGCGTTCGCTGTTCCGGCGGCGGCACCGAACAAGGCGGCCACCAGCGGGCAGTCGAGCAGCTGCTCGGCGAACTCGGTGGGCGGGTCCCGGCCGTCCAGCGTGCGGCAGATCAGCTCGGCGCGGGCCCGCAGCGCACCGGCGATCGCGGTGCCCGGCAGCACCAGCCGTAGCCGGTCACCGCCCGGCGATCCATCCTCGGCGGGCGCCGGCTCGACCAGTGGCAGGAACGACAGGCGGGCCGTGGCGGCGCCCGACCCGACCACAACCGGGCCGTCCGGCCGCCAGTCGATCTCGACCTCCAGCACACCAGCGCCCGCACTCGCGACGTCGGGCAGGGTGACGGCCGCTGGCGTGCGGCGAGTCGTCCAGAACGCCTCAGGCGAGTCGTAGCGCAGCTGGGTGATCGTCACGTCCTGCTCGCCGGCCCGGACCTCGCCGAGCCCGCGGCTGGTCCGGGCGCCCAGCCACAGGCCGCCGAGAAGCTCCGCCCGGAGCCGGGCCAGCAACGCCAGATCGGCCGTCTCGGCGCCCGGCGCCGAGTGCACCTCCACCGTGACCAGCGCCCACCACCCGGCGGGCACCACCTCGCGCCCGTAGAGCAGCCCGTCCACCGCGCTGCCCCATGCCCGGTCGATCGCAACACCGTCCCGGCGGCCCAGCGCCACACCGCCCTGCGCGGTCGCTGCCTCCCGAGCCGGCCCGACCATCGCGTCGTGCACCACGACGCGGCTGGCGCCCAGCCCGTCGGTGTCCGCCGCTCCCCAGGTGTCGGTCGGCGCGTCGAGCTGGTCGACGGACTGCCCGAGCGCGCCGCGCAGGGCGCCGGCGATCGAGGTGCCCGGCAGGATCAGCCGGCCCAGCGCGTCCCGGGCCACCGGCGCGTCCTGGCCCGTCACGGCCCCCAGCCCGCCGATGTGCAGCGGCGAGCAGGTCCGCACCCAGGCTTGCAAGGCGGTCACGGCCGCCGTGTCACGCGCCATCGCGGTCTCCCGGTGTGCTCGCGGCCGCCCGCCCGCCGGCCTCCAGGTGCGCCAGGATCCGCTGCAGCGCCCACGACTCCAGGTCCGCCAGGCGATCCGCGGGCGCGATGCCCAGTAGTGCCCAGGCTCCCCCGGGCTGCGCCAGGGTGCTCAGTGCCTTCTCGGCGCCGTCGGGCCACCTGCTGCTGCGGACCTTCGCGGCCCGCAGGCCGGCGACGAAGCGTTCAATCGCCGCTCGTGGGTCGGGTGCCGACGCGGCAGACCGGAGCACCGCCCGCAGGTTGCCTCGCTGGGCGGCCGAGGTGTCGGCCAGCTCGCCGAGCTCGGAACGTCCCAGGGTGGCGGCCCGATGCTCGACCTCACGCCGCAGCGCGGTCCGCCGCAGCTCATCGAGCAATCGCTCGTCGTCGCTGGTGAGCCCGCCCGGCTCCGCGGCCGCCGGGGCGGTCGGCGCAGGCGCCTGCCCGACCAGCTCCGCCAGGTCGAGCAGCGGGTCGTTGATCGCCACCCGGCCGAAACCCTCGGCGCGCCGCTCGCCAATTCCGTCACGGTGCAATGCGGCCAACGCCGAGCCCGGGATCGGCTGGCCATCGCGGCGGCGCAGGACGAGCACGCTGCCGGCCGAGACGGTCGTCAGGGTCGGTCGCGGCCGGGTCCACCTGGTCTGCCAGCCCTCGGCGCGGCCAAAGCTCACGGCCTGCGCGATGGTGCCGAGTATCGGCTCGACCAGTTCGACGTCGTGAACGAGCGCCTGGCCGATCGCGGCCACGACACCGTCCACTGTGGACACTGGGGCGAGCGTGTCGGCCAGGAGCACGGCGTCGGTCAGCAGCCACACCACCGCCTGGGCCCGGTCGGGTGGTCTGGCCCCGGGCTGGTCTGCGCCAGGCTGGTTTGGCTCGGGCTCGTCTGCGTCGGACTGGTTTGGCTCGACGGATGCGGTGACCTCGACCCGGCCGTAGTCGTCCTTCTTGGAGCTGCCGAGCAGCCACGGCCCGGTCAACGCCTCGGCCAGGGCGTGCGCCTGGTCGCGGCTCACCCGCAGCCGCAGGCGCCCGGTCAGCTCGGTCCCGGCCGGTATCGACTGGTAGCTGTACAGGCCACCGACGGCCGTGGTCGGCCGCTGGACCGCATCCTCCACGGTGTTGTGCATGGTGATGTCCAGCGCCGGCCGCATCAGCACGACATCGCCCGCGGACTCCTGGGTGGGCGCCAACACCCAGTGCTCGCGCAAAGGCTTGCTGCCCAGCGGCGCGGCGGCGAGCAGCCGGTTCGTCAACGGCACCACGGCGTCGAGCTGTTTCGGCGCGACCAGGCACCGGGGCGCCGGCCGCGCGGCGCGCCCGCCCGACGACGGTGTCAGCGGCTCGCACACGATCCCGGCGCCCGCGATCAACGGCTGCACATCGACACCCAGCGCGCGGGCCTTCGCCACCACGACCGGCAGGACCCGCGCACCGGGCACGTACGGCAGGCCGCGGATCTCGCCGTCGGTGGCCAGCGACCGCGACAGCACGGGATCGACACACGTGGCCCGCAGCCGCAGCGACACCCACTCCGGGGCGGCCAGGACCGCTGGCAGCGGTGGTGCCGTGCTGGCGGTGACCGGCGTCGGCGCTGGTCGGGGCGGCGTCTGGGCGTCCAGCATGGCCAGCACCCCGGCGTCCACTGTGGACAGCTCGACCCGGCACCGGCCAAGACCGCGGCGCCGGCCACCGCCCATCGTCGTGATCTGCTGCGCACCGAGCACCAGCAGGACGCCCGCGGTGAGCCGCTGAGCATCCGTCCAGTCGTGGTCCGCCAGCGCGACCGGAGCGCGCAGGGTCACGCCGCCTCGGGTGGTCTCCACCATCCGCAGGTGCTTGTCCTTGGGGTGGTGGGTCTCGGCGACCAGCCGCACGCCGGGCCGGACGCCGTGCAGGCTCGCCGCCAGCCTCGGGTCCCTGGCCAGCTCCGCCCGCAGCGCGGCGGGCAGGGTCGCCGCGCGCACCGACAACGCCGCCGGGGTCGGCGCGTGATCGTGGCCGGGGACGTTGGGTTGGCTGCCGAACACCACGCTCACCCAGGCATGCCACGGGCCGGTCCTGGCCGCGTCGAGGGCGCCGGCGACGCGTTCGCAGCCGTCGCGCCACATGCCGGTGAGGGTTCGTGCCGGCACGAACGGCAGGCCGACGCCGTCGCGGCGGACCCGGTCGTCCACCTCACCGCGCAGTCCCTTGCCGGCGCCGATCCGCCAGTCGCCGTCGAACCGGATGATCAGTTCAGGCATGGGAGCTCTCCGGCTCGTCGTGCGCGGTGGCGGCACCCGCCAGGTCGAGGAACGGCGCCAGCGCCATCGCATCCAGCAGCATCGTGGTGGCCGGCCCACCGTCGCGTTCGGTGAACAGCGGATCCAGCGCGGCCCACCGGTCCGCGTCGGCCGAGCGCAGCCGCCGGAAGTACTCCTGGGCGGTCGTGCGGCCAAGGCGCAGCCGGGCCCGGAGCTCGTGCAGCTGGGCGGACGGGCGCACCCGCCGGCCGTTGGCGTCGCGTTCGACCAGAGCGGCCGCCAGCGACCACAGCTGGTCCAGCCCACGGCCGGTAAGCCACGCCTCGGCCGGCCCGGACAGCACACGGTCAACCGGCTGGTCGTCGGGCCGGACCTGGTGGACGTAGGGCGCCGCGGTCAGCAGCCCGCCGGGCACCGCAAGATCGGCCTGTAGCTGCTCGACGGTGCTTGCCGTGCTGTCGATATGGACGTGCACGGCGAGCGACACGCTCGGCACCGGCCGGTCGTGCACGTCGACAAGTCTGGTCTTGGCCGACTTGGCCACGTCGCTGAGCAGCTCCTCGGCCAGCCGGTAAGCCGCGGCGAACGGGAAGTGCGGCGGCACGATCGCGATACCCGCGGCGATCCCGAGACGGGGGTCACCGGTCTGCTGGCGCACCGGTCCGGCGACACCGTCCCGGGTGGCGGCGTACTCGACGAACGTGGTGAGGAAATGCCTGGTCAATTCCGGCGCGACGGCGGCGTCGGCGACGAAGGTCAGGTCGTCGCCACCGAGTACCAGCGGCAGCACATCGGGCTTGCGGCCGGTGGTGGCGGCGAGCCGGCCGACCGCGTCGCGGAACGCGTCCTTGGACACGGTGTCGAGCGTCTCGGAGAATTCCCGGTAGCGCGCCGCATAGGTGGTGTCCGGCTTTGGGTCGCCGTCGTCGACCAGCAGCCTGCCGAGATTGGCGATCAGCGCGCCGAGACCATTGCCATCGGCGTGCACGACCGCCACCCGCTCCGGCGACTGCGGGTCGTCTCCGTCCAGCCGCCTGATCGCGTCCCGCACATTCGCTTTGCTCAGCCCCGAGTCGGCCGCGAGCCGGACGTAGGCCCGCTCGGCCGCCCGCCACTTCGCCGCCGACACCGCGGACCGCAGCTCGGTGCCTGCTCCCATGGACACCAGCTCCGCCGCCGGCAAGGCGCTGGACGGGCACAGGGCGGTCACCGGCAGCACCGGGAACCGGGTCGCCGTCGACGGCACGCCCACCCGGACGTTCGCCATCTCGGCGAACACGGCGCGCACGCTGGCCGGTGCCGCGCCGCTGTCCCATTCGAACGGCTCGCCGACCACGCCGGTCACGGCCAGTCCTGGTGCCTCGATCAGTGCCTTGGTCGTGACGGCCGTGACCAGCTCCCGGGCGGTGTGCGCGCTGCGGCAGAACGCCAGGAAGGTTCCCGAGGTGCGCAGCAGAATCTCCACCTCGGCGCCCTCGGCGATGCTGCCGGTCCGGTCGGTCCGGTCGGTCCGGTCGGTCCGGTCGGTCTGGTCGGCGATCTCACCGAGAGCCCACAGCGGCACGTCCGCGACAAGCTGCGACGCACCCACCGACTCGCGCCGCTTGCCGGTGCTGAACAGGAACTCCTGCTTGCCGTGCGTCTCGACCAGCACCGCCACCACGGTCGTCACCGCCGCCTCCCGCTGCCGCCGGTGCCGCGGGTGCTGCGGCCGCCGCGGGTGCCGCGGCCGCCGAACTGGTCCGGCTTGGGCGTCGTCGGGTCCACCGGCAACCGCAGCCCCCGGTAGTCATCCGACAGCTCACCGAGCGCTCGCCGCTGGCCGCTGTATCCCCGGCGCCCATTGCGGTTGTTGACGAACCAGGCGTACCGGTTCTCGTCGGAGTCCGGTTGATCGGGGTCGGCCGGATAATGCACCGGCGTGCCCGGTGGGAACCCCTTCAGATACGCCTCATAACCGTCGAGGTGACTCCCCCCGGCGGCGGCGACACGCCCGGCCAGGCGGTCCATCGTCACCTCGTCGAGCAACCGGTCCCCCTCAGATATTTCGTCGCTCAGCGCGAAGTAATCCCGCCAAGCGGCACCGGTCCGCACCCCGGCCGAGACGACCTCGATCGTCACGCTGCCGAATCCGAGCGGCTTACCGCCACCCAGCTTGTGCATCCGCTCCGGCCAGGATTCGCCGTCCCGTCCGCGCAGCACTAACAGCAGCGCCCCGAGCTCATCGTCGGTCAGATCCTCGACCTGCACGTCACATTCGAAGGTGGCACCCACCGGCACCCAGTCCGCGAGCACGGCGTTCTGCTTGCCAGCATCCGGCGCACCGTCCGCGGTCCGACCGGTGCCGTGCAGCAACCAGGGCTGGCGCCGGCTCGGCTCCCAGCCGGTACCCGGCTGATGCGGATACACCTTCCGACCGCGCAACCCCTGGTTCTCCCGGTAACCACGATCGCTACGCAACGGGGCGCCGCGGTGATTCTCGGCCGCGTAGAACAGATCCTGCGTCGGGCGAGGACGCTCCAGCACGGCCAATCCCCGTCCGACCGCCTCGGGCTCGGCTCCGGCCGCAGACAGCGGACCGAACCGCACCCTGCCACGCAACGCGCGCGACGTTTCCCGCCCACCACCGCGCCCCTCCGGCGGAACCCAACCAAACAGCCGATCCGCCGACGACAGCGCGGCATGAGTCGTGGCGGGCGAGAGGTTCGCGCGCTCGGCCAGCTCGGCGGGCGAGCATTCATACAACCGCCGGCTCAGCGCAACCGGATACAGCTCGATCACCTCGCCCCGCTCGATTCTCGCATAGCACAGGGTGTCCTTCGGCAGGGACATCAACCGCTTCCGCTCATCACCGTCGGGCACCAGATGCCACGACCACGCCGTCTCACCCGGCTTGTGACCGAGATAGTCCGTCGGCGCCGCATGACCCCCGCCGGGCGCGGGTCGTTCGTCGATCTCCTTGCGGTCATGAGCGTCGTGGTAGCTCGCAATCAGATCTGCCCAACCCCGAACCACAGCCTCGTCAATCGGCACCGCAGGGGGAAATCGCCTCCGATTCGACGACGCGAGGCCGTCAGCGAAGAAAATCCGCTCGTCGTGCTTGCCCTTGACATTCTGGTTGCTGTGAAAATACCAACCGCGGATCAACTCCGGTGCCGCACCCGGATGGACCACCACGTGGCGCCGCTGCTCGCCCCCAGGGCCACTCGACGGCACCGCCGGTACCGTCGTGGGCGGTGCCGGACCGCCATGCATCTCAAGTACCCGCCAGTAATGGAAGTCGGTCTGCCAAGCACCGCGCCGGAAACTCTCCCGCTCGACCTCGACCACCCACGCCCACACCAGACTGCCGTGCCGCACTCCGGCAGGGACCGTGATCGCATTGCGGTACCGGGGCACCCACGCCGCCTTGAGCATCGTCACATTGCCCGGCAGGCCGGCGGGAGTCCTGCCCTCCAGCAGCAGCACCCGCTTCTCGCCCCCGACCTCCACGACCCGCACCGGGACCAGCTCCTTCGAGCTACCCGTCGACTCGCGGTAACCAAGGCGGCGGTCGTGCTCGTGGAACACACCAAAACGGGAATTGGTCACCATCTCGTACTCGCCGCGGATCATGCCCTTGACCGAGGACGGCAGAACCACCACCTCGCCACCGATCCGCCGGGTCCTCCTGACGACCTTGCCGTCCGCGCCGCGCTCCTGCTCGGTGACCAGCAGCGGCGTCTGCGCCCTGATCCGGATGCGGAGCTTTCCGGTCCAGCGACCCGCCGCGAGCCGGCCAAGCGGAGCGGGCAACGGCTCCCGCACATCAGCCCGAGCCGGCGACGCAACAAACGCGTACGGGTTGAAAAACTCGCTCAAAATCGAGACCCCCTACGTCGACTCACCAGCGGCAACAGCGTTCACTACGGCCCGCCCGGCAGGCACGCCCGCGGATGGCACCCGGCGCATCCGTATCGCCCTGAGGCTGTGCCACAAGATGTATGCCTCAAGACCAAGAGCGCCCACGCCTGCTCATCGGCCCGGAGTCACCCCATCGTTACCGCACTCCCACCCGAATGAGCCAGAGCCGCAGACCACGGCACGCCACCCAGCCCAACCGGAGACAACGCAACAAACTCCGCCAAGCCCCAGCAAATCTGAGTAGAACTCCGGTCCGGCGCTCGTTGTTGCGGTGTTTCTCATCGTCCGTACCGGTTTCCATGCCCTTTGGGTCGGACGAGGGCTTGCGACCGCGTGCTCTGCGGGGTCCACTGTCCGGAGGCTTCACCAGGGTTTCTATGCCCTTTGGGTCGGGCGAGGGTTTGCGACGCGAAGAAGTCGCCGCCGAACTACGCGCTCATGACCGTTTCTATGCCCTTCGGGTCGGGCGAGAGTTTGCGACTCGTGGTCGGCACGGTGCTCATCGACGAGAGTCGTTTCTATGCCCTTCGGGTCGGGCGAGAGTTTGCGACGCGGCGTTGGCGACGTCGTTGCCGGTCTCAAGGTGTTTCTATGCCCTTCGGGTCGGGCGAGAGTTTGCGACACGATTCTAGCGATCGACGGACGCAACACCCAAGACGACGGTTTCTATGCCCTTCGGGTCGGGCGAGAGTTTGCGACGGGGGGTATACCATGTCGGACATCGTTGACGGTAAGGAGTTTCTATGCCCTTCGGGTCGGGCGAGAGTTTGCGACGGGTCGGCGTTTTCGGGGGTGCTGACCTGCGGTGATAGTAGCGGTTGCGAGGACCGCAGCCCAGGCTTTGGGAAGTCGATCATTAGTGATCTTCCAGGGGTGCAGCCACATCGTCTGAGCTGCGGAGATGGCGTTGCGAGGACCGAGATGTTTCCGAGGCTCCGGAAGTTGATCTGTACGGGGCACGCACGCTGATGATCACCGGGCCGCCACCGAAGTTCGACGAAACTCGAGAAATCCTCCACCGCGGGGTGCAGGAAGTACACGTCGAGGTAGTCGGTGTGTAGGTTGTCCAGGCTCTGCTCCAACTGATGCCGCATGTGCCCGGGGTGGTAGCCGTGCGGCGCCGTGCCGGCGAAGTAGCCGACCTTCGACACCAACACCAGCGAGTTCCGGTCGACCTGGTCGACGAGCCGGCCGACAAGACGTTCCGACCGGCCGTGGCCATAGACGTCGGCGGTGTCGAACAGGTTCGCGCCCAGGCTGTAGGCACCTTCCAGACCGGACAGCGCGACCACGTCGTCCACCTCGGCCCAGCCGGTCGGCATCCCGAGGTTGTGATCCGGGCCGCCGATCGGCAAGCGGACCGTACGTCGTCGAACCTTTCCGCCCCGATCGCGCCTGCGGCGGGGACAGGTTGGCCGCCCGCATCGACCCCACCACGACTACACCCAGATACGGCGGCCCGCAGGGCCACGGCATCAGCATTATCTAAGGTTGTCGACTCAATCCAGCATATCGGATGGATATTTTGGTTCGAGTCGCGTGAGGCACGGTCACGTGGTGCGGGGTGGATCGACCAGTTCGATGCCGAGAGCGACGACGCCCAGGGCTTCGCGTTCGCGGGGGGGGGGTAGATCTGGCGGATGTTCGCGAGTTGCTCGTCGCGGGTGGCCAGCGGGTTGACCGAGGCGACTTCTTCGTGGTCGAACATCTCGTCGAACGTGGCGTAGCGGGCGACGCGGGTGACACGGGTGAGGACTTGGTCGCCTTGGCATCGGAACCGGATCAGCGAGCCTTCCTTGATCTTGCGGCGGCTGGAGTCGTTGACGCGGATCTCGGTGGTCTTGCGGCCGGTGGCGATGAGGTCGAAGTAGCGTTTGTAGATGCCCATCTCGTGGGCGCGGACGACGGGTGCGGTGGGGCGTGCGGTCATGATGCGGCCGAGTTCCTTGACGGTGAACGAGCGGAAGAAGTGCTTGGGGTCGGTCAGCAGCTCGCTGACCATCCAGACCAGTGAGTCGACGTAGTTGGTCGATCGAGCCGGGCCAGGCGGTGGTATCGAGCATCCAGGGTTCGACATCGGCGGGCAGGGCGCCCTTGCCCTGCCCGCGCAGCAGGGATTTGGACAGCTTCGCCCCGGTCGGGGCGAGCACCTGCGGTGTGAACACGCGGATCGGCATGTGCGTGGGCGGGGTGTTCAGCGCGCCGAGTGCGCCGTCGACGAGCTGGCAGCCGAAGGCCCAGTCGCCGCCCTTCATCATCACGTGCAGCGTGCTTGGGTCGCGGCCGAGCGCGCGTTCTTTGACCAGGTTGCGATAGAGGGTGGCCAGGTCGAGGTAGGGCTGGTCGTCCTCGGGGTCGATGTGCGCCTCGTAGGTGCCGTGGTCGAAGCAGACCGCGGTGAAGGTGGCGCCGTCCTCGTCGAGATGGGCGAGTTTGGTGCGGTCGGCGCGTTTTTCCGCCCAGCCGCAGTCCGGGCAGGGGACGCGGACGTGGACGACACCGTGGGAGGGCGCCATCCACCAGCGGAAGTCCTCCAGGCGTTCCAGGGTGCGCAGGAACTCGGCCCGGAAGCCGGGGGTGGCTTGCTGGTCGGTGTATGTCTCCACCTCGTAGTCGGTGTCGGTGGCCTGCGATAGCGAGGTGAAGAATGCCTGGTAGTAGCCGGCGATCAGCTCGCTGAACGCCGCGGTCTGGACCAGGTTGGTGCCCAGGTGCGGTGCCCCGTTGATTTGGGTGCCGACCACGAACTCGATCCGCGAGGGTCGCGTGGCCAGGACGCGGGGGCGCAGGATGTCGATCGAGCGCAGCAGCGCGTTGGCCAGCACGCTGTTGGGCGAGATCAGCAACGACGGTTTCCCGTTGCGGCTCAACGAGATCACGCTCCTCGGCTGGGTTTGGGCAGGCGCAGGTTGGCGCAGATGAAGTCCAGCCGCGCGGCGGCGGAGTCGGGGGCGACGAATACCGGTTCGTAGCCGGCGTCGTAGTAGCCCTGCACGATCAGTTCGTGGACGCGGCGGATCTCGCGGTCTTTGGCCCAGACGATGTCGTCGGGGTCCTCGAAGGTGTCCAGCGGGTCGAGTACGAAGATCGCGTCGTAGCGATAGCGCCGGGTGGCTTCCTCCAGTTGCGGGGCCGGTCGCAGGCCGAAGAACCCTTCCCAGCCGTAGCCGTCCGGGATTCCCCTGTTATAGAAGCGAATCCCCTGTTCGTGCGCGGTGTATTCGGTGATGAACGCGTCAAGGACTTCCAGGGAGTAGTCCCGGCGGTCCTCCTTGAGCAGGTGCCGGCCCAGTCGTTCGCGATGCTTGCGGTAGATCTCTCGGCCGGGTTCCTCGGCCATGCAGGGGATTCCGGCGGCGTGGACCGCTTCGATCAGGTCGTCCTTGCCGGAGGAGGGACCGCCGGTGATGACGTAGCGGCGCGGGTCGCCGGTCGATGCCGCCTGCAGGGCGGCGGCCAAGGCCGGGTTGGTGGTGGTCACGACAGTTGTCCGTTCTGTTCGTCGGGGGTGTTCTCGGGGGATGCGGGGCGGGTGAGAAAGCCGTGCGTCCAGGCGTTGCCCAGCCCGGTTTCGCCGTGCAGGGCGGCGACGAACTGTTCCCGGCTGGCTCCGCCGGTGGCGGCCTCGGTCAGCAGGGATGCCTGCACCGAGGTCAGGGCCGGGGTCCAGCCGGCCAGGGCGACCAGTTCGTCCGCAGAGGACTCCAGGTCGGGGACGAACGCGGTGGTGTAGCTGATCGCCTCGGCACGGGCCGCGGCCCATCGCCAGGCGGCGGTCACCGCCGTGCGCCGAATGTCCATCCGGTCGGCCTGCAGGCTGATCAGCCGCTCGACGGCGAGCAGTTCAGCGCGGGCGGCGTAGATCGCCGACCACAGCCTGCTGAACTGCTCCTCATGGTCGGCGACTTCCCAGGCGAACGGATCCGCCAGGACCGGCTGCCGCCCGGCGGCCGGGGCCAGCCGGGGCGCGATCATTACCGAGCGGGTGAAGCGTTCGGCGTCGGCCAGCAGCTCCCAGGCGATCCTCTCAATCAGCTTGGGCTCGACCCGCTTGCGGAAATGATGGACCTCGTGCCCGGCCTCGGCCGCGGCCAGGTCGCGGCGAACGGTCAGGTTCTGGCCCGGCTCGGCCGGCGGCAGGCCGAACAACACCCGCACCGCCGAGGCGTAGCGGGTGTCCGGGAACCGGGCCAGCAGGCCGCGCAGGGTGCCATCCAGCGCCGCGGTGCGGCTGGCCTCATCAGCGGGGTCGGCCGCCCTGGCGACGATCCCGCGCAGGTCCAGCAGAGCCGCGTCCGCGGTGGCCGGGGTGACGGGCAGCCCGCGCCGCAGCAGCCGCCCGACCGCGGCGACCACCTCGTCCACTACTGGGCTTTTTCTGGGCATGTAGTTGAGTGAAGCACAATGCCCAGAAAACGCCCAGTCCTTGCTCGGGTGGAGACTGGCGCGATCAGCCAGCCGTGTTCTGCTGCCTGGTCAACTGGACTTTCGCCTTGAGCAGATCCCGCTCGCCGCGGACTTTCCGCAGTTCGGCGCGGGTCAGCTCCAGGTCGGCCGTCAGGCTGGCTGAGCTGGCGGTCGCACCGGCCTGCCGCTCACGGCGCTGGGTGCCGTGCTGGCTCTTGGGGCGGCATCGATGTGCTCGCGCACGCCCTCGGCGTAAACGAGCCAGTTCGACACCCGGGCGGCCTTGGCGACGCCGAGGAACGTGATCGGCTCACCAGTGGCTTTCAGGTCGTCCACGACCTGAAAGACCCGTGTCCGCTTGGCCAGGCTGTCCCGTTTTCTGGCTTCGCGGAGCGCGTCGGCGGGACGGCGTTTGGCGGTCATTGCCCGGCCCCGTCGCCACGGCGGACAACCGGTGGTCACCGCCAAGGTGACCGTTTCTATGCCCTTTGGGTCGGGCGAGGGTTTGCGACGTGCACCACGCCGCCGGTCGTCACCTGCCCCCCGGAGTTTCTATGCCCTTTGGGTCGGGCGAGGGTTTGCGACACCTGATGATCGGTCTCGCGTACGGTTGGTGGATGTTTCTATGCCCTTTGGGTCGGGCGAGGGTTTGCGACGCGATGTTCCTGACCGTTACCCAGTTGACCACCGGTTTCTATGCCCTTTGGGTCGGGCGAGGGTTTGCGACACGCACTTCAAGCGTCCGTGCATGAAGTGTGGTTTCTATGCCCTTTGGGTCGGGCCAGGGTTTGCGACCCGCCGCGTCGCGACATCAACGGCGTGTACCTCGTTTCTATGCCCTTTGGGTCGGGCCAGGGTTTGCGACGAGGGCATCGGCCAAGGTACAGCGCGACAAGACGGTTTCTATGCCCTTTGGGTCGGGCCAGGGTTTGCGACGGGTCGGTGTTTTCGGGGGTGCTGACCTGCGGTGATGGTAGCGGTTGCGAGGACCGCACCCGAGCCGCGGGGTAGTTGATCACTCGCGATCTTCTTTGGTCGTGGTTGCACCCCCTGAGCTGCGGAAACCGGTTTGCGAGGACCGCGGCGTTTTCGAGGCTCGGGGAGTTGATCTGTACGGGGCGCGGGCCGGGGCGGCCGTGTTGAGCTGGTTCAGTTGTACGGCGCCGAAGCCGTGGGTTGTCTGGGCTCCGATGCCGGCGAGGTCGGCGAAGCGCATGAGGGCGGCGAAGACACTGGGCGCCGGCTTCCCGGCGTCGCGGCCGAGGGCCAGGCGCACGGAGCCGACGAAACCGGTCTGGTGCATGGTGGCGGTGACCGGGGTGGACACGGTGCGGCCGTCCATGGACGCGAGACGCACGGTGGCGAGCAGCTCGCGGGTGACCTCATCCGGCACGGCCAGCAGGGCGGGCGCGAAGGTGTTCCAGCGGTCGCAGGTGGAGCGCAGGATGAGCACCGGGTCGGGCAGCGGATGGTCGCGGCCGTTGCGGGAGAAGTACAGCGGGCTGATCACGTCCAGCTCGGCCGACCAGGCGGGCGGTCCAGCGGCCAGCTCAGCGAACGGTAAGTCCTGTATGTCGCAGCGCAAGACGGGGCACGGGTGCGGCCCGAACTGCACGATCGCCGGGGACAGCCGGGGTGCACGGTCGGCCAGCCAGCCCAGGCGCCACCGGGCCACGCCGGCCTCACCGATCAGCGGACCGGCGCGGAACGGCTTGCGTTGGGCGTGGTGCCCGCCGGACCAGGCCGGCTCGACCAGCGCGCACGCGGCGCCGTGCAGCCGCGCCGGATACACCCGCAGGCCGGGCTGCGGCACGAGGTCGAGCATCACGACGGCCGGCATCGGTCAGGTGGCGGTTCCGGTGTAGAAGTCTTCTGGGAGGCGGCAGTCCTGGGCAAGCCACCTGTCCCAGGTGTCCTTGGCGCGCTTGGGCGGCGGCACGTCGAGTTCCTTGTCGTGGCCGTCATTTGTGACGTGGAGTCGGGCATTGTCGGGCAGCACGCGGGCCCAGAAGGTATGGGTGAACACCCGCCAGCTGCCGTCGCGGAGTTGCACGGGGCGAAGCCAGACCGGGGAGGCTCGGCGCAGGGGTTCGGTGCGGTCGCCGGCGGGCCGGGAGGGCTCGACCGTCGCTTTGAAGCCTGACCTGGTCGAGTAGTAACCGACGGGCAGGCCGAGCGCGGCCAGCGGGTATCGACGATCGCTACCGCGAATGGTGGAGACCCATTCGGGCGATCGGTTGTCCTGACCCGGCCGGGCCGATAGCGACTCGGAGTCCAGCCGGAAGTTCCGCCACATCTGGCCCGCCAGATCCAAGGTGTCGCCGAGCGACGCACATCGGCCATCAAGCACGAGCCCGCCCCACCACGTGGGGGTGAGTGCGGGGAAATCCGGCAGCACTGCATCCGGTAGTGGTTGCGCCTCGCTCCAGTCTTTCCACCCGAGCTGGTCGGGATTGCGTAGTTGCGGCGGAATGGCGCTCCACGCGAGCTCTTCCCAGGTTGCCAGGTCGTGCACGGCCGTCAGGGCCGCGGAGAAGGGCGCCGGCAGTTCGCCGTCGATCGACACGCAGCGGAGCTGGCCGAAGCCGCGACGGGTGCGTGCGCCGAGGCCGCCGTAGGTCAGCCACGCCCACATCGCAAGCAGGAATTGTCGGCTGACCGCGTCGTCGCCATTGAACCGCACCCGCAGATCTACCGTGAAATCCGACGGCGGAACGAATGGCCTGGTCAACCCCGACCGGTAATGCCACAGGCCCTGTCCGAGCAGGTAGTGGGCACCGTGAAAGCGGTTTCCCCAATTCGGGCCGCCGGCCCACCCCGGCTTGGTCCCTACTCCGGACGCGGCGAGGTTGCGGTCAAGTCGCAGCTGCATCAGCGAGGGGTGCTTGGTGCTGCCGAAGACCTTTTCCTCGGCCTCCCATAATGCCTTCCGGTCCACGATGCCGTGGCCCGCGGCGACCGCACGGAACCAGAAGCGCAGCCCGCCTCGGATCGAGGGGATGCGGATCGGGGAGTCGACGTTTCCGGGCGACGGGTCGTCACCGCTGAACAGCGGGGTCATCACCTGGAGGCGGAAGGTGGTCCAGCTCATGGTCGTGTTCCTCTCACTCGCCGCAGGCGCCCCAGTGGCGAGGTCAGCGGGCGGTCGTCCCAGAGGATTTGGGCGGCGACGCCGACCGCGAAGGACCAGCCCGTCATCAGCAGCAGCACGCCGGCCGGCCACGCGGCGAGGTGCTGGCCGAGTTGGTCGCGGCAGTAGGCGTCCAGTGGTAGCGGGGCAAGCGGATCGGCCGTCCACCAGCGTTCGAGGCAGCGGCCGTGCTCGCCCATTGCCGGCACCACGAACCCGAGGAAGGCAAGGCTCAGGACGAAGGCGTACGCGGCTCCGATGCCTGCGATCAGCAGCGCGCGTCCGGCGGCCGGCAGGCGGCCGGTGCCGTGCAGCCTGGCCTCGATGACGATGTAGCAGGTGACCGCAGCCAGCATCGCCACGCCGATGGCCCAGCCGTTCGACGACAGCCACCAGCGCGGGGTGAGGCTGAGCAGCAATGCCTGTCCGGCGGCGGCCGCGGCCGGGATCCGCAGCAGGGCGAGGACGTCGGCGCGTGCGGGCAGCCCGCCGGCGACCAGCAGGCCGGCCGCGCCGAGCACAACCACCGCGCCCCATCGCGCCGCATCCGCGTGGTCCGTCAGCAGGAGCGCGGCCAGGGCCGCCGACACCAACGGGAACGCCGCGAGGGCGGCGACGAGCAGCGGCGGTCGCCACCCGAACGCGGCGGCGGCCTGGAGGATCGAGCCGCGCGGCAGCCAGTGGGTCTCGGCCACGCCGGCCGCGACCCGCCGGTGTTCGCTTCGCCGCACGTTCTTGGACGCCGCGATTGCGGACAGCTCCAGCCTGTGGCTCGGTCGACGGGGGGCATCGGTGCGGCGCTGGCCCGGACGGCGCCGCGGCCACGCCCTGGTCAGCCATCGAAGGTCCCGCTCGACCAGCGCGTCGCCCCTGGTCTGCAGCGCCGCGAGCCACGCGTCGTCCTCGGCGGCGGCCAGGAACGCCAGCCAGTCCTCCCGTGCGGCGCGGGCCCGCGCCCGCAAGTCCTCGTCCGACGTCACGGCCCGCCCGCCGGCTGCGGACGGCCATGGCACGGTCCGCGGGCACAGCTCGTCCTCGTGCTCCGCGGGGAGCCGGGCCGGCAGGCTCCACACCAGGAACCGGTACCGCGCCGCGCGGGACGCCAGCTCGGCCGGCACGCCACCGTTGGCCGGATCTTCCAGCCAGAGGGCGAACCCCATGAGCCGGCCCATCCGGTGTTGCGGCGCGGTCGCCACCTTCGGCGCGGTGAACAGGACCGACGGGTCGGTCAGCGCGTCCCTGATGTGGTTGCTGGGGATCGGGTCGGGGCCCTGCGGTGCCGGCACCTCATTACCGGTTCGCGGCGCGAGGCGAAGCACGGCTGCCAGGTACCAGTCGAGCTCGGCGGTGAGGTTCACAGCACCCTCGTGATGATCATGCCGGCCGAACTGAGCTTGGCGCCGCCGGCCTCGATCCACTGGCCCCGCCATTCGCCCCATTCGTCACCGAATACGCGGGCGTTGTTAATGGTGTGCTCTTTGAGGTCTCGCAGTACCCGCAAGGTGCGACCTTCGACCCAGCGAATCGGCAGCGGTACCTGGATCAGGTCGCCGAGCGGGGCGTCGGGGTCGTGTTCGTGCACGCTGACCGCCCTGAGCGTCGGCGCTCGCTCCTTGGTGGCGTTGCCTTCCTCCTTGAACACGGTCTCGATGCCCTCGGCCATGACGAGCAGGTACGGCAGCATCGCCTTGTAGCCGCCGGTCAGGTGCAGCAGCACGTCCCACCTCCCGGCACTCGCCCGGCTAGCGGTCCGCTGGATCACGTGGCCCACCGAGCCAAGGGAGAACCAGGTGGTCTCGGTCATCGCTTTGGTCGCGAAGTCGAGGCCGGGAATCCGGAACACGTAAACCTCGCCCGCCTCGATCGTCAGGCTGGGGGTCGCGCCGATCGGTTCGTGCACGTAGTGGATCTGCCGGTCCGGCGCGTACTGGCCAGCCACCAGCACCGCGGAACGCAGCCCGTCGTCGGTGTCGGAGGCGATCAACACGTAGCCGGCCTGCCCGCCTGACCTGCTGCGTTCGACCGCGACCGAGGTCCACTCGGCGCACAGCCTCGGCTCCTGGCTTCGGACCGCCTGCCACTGCGCCGGCGTCACAAGCACGCTGTCGAGGTCGAGCCGCCTGGTCGTCGGGTCGGTGAGCCTCACCAGCTCCACGCTGACCTTTCGATCAGGGTTGGCCGGGTCGTCGAACGTGGCCGGCCGCAGGACCGATCTCAGCTCCCGCAACGACGACTCGGCCTGGGCTTTGGTCAGCAACGACAGCCCGACCGGCAGGACGTGCATGGTCAGCGTCACGGCTCGACCTCGGCCTTGCAGTAGCCGTAGCCGGCCGCGGTCTTGCCGCCGATCCCGAGGTCGTCCAGCCCGGCTTTGAGCAATTCGGCGAACCGCTCGACGTCCTCGGACGGGCCGAGCAGCCACGAACGGAACGGCGTCTGCCCCACGGCGAGAAACCGCACGGGCACCGGATTGTGGTACTCGGCCGGCGGTTCCTTGGGGACGCCCGGCGGATCCTGGTCGTAGTACGGCTTGACGTGCGGGGTCAGCACATCGACAACCACCCGCGGAGGCTGGACGGGCAGCGCGTCGAGCACGGCGACCGAGCCTTGGGCGGCGTCCGCGTCGACGCCCGGCCGCGGGGTGCCGAACAGCCGCACCACCTCGGCCGGCAGCTCGTCGCCGTGCACGGCGCGCGCCCAGCTCGCGGCCACGCCCTTGAGCGCGCTGCCGGGCAGGATCGGAAAGCCGTAGGTCGGCGACATCGTCAGGCTGGTCTCGTGCGCGGTGTCCTCACCGTGCCCGACGACGACCCGCCACATCGGCGTCAGCAGCACGCTCGTTGCGGTGGCTCCCGAGCGTCCGGCCAGCTGCTGTGCCGCCGCGCACCTGCGCTCGTGCAACCCGGACAAGAACCCGGCCGGCAGGTCGGCGCATGCCGCAGCCACCTTGGTGAGATGGTCGACCTTGCCGTCATCCGACTTGCCGTCGTCCGACTTACCGACCCACAGCCGTTTCATCAGCAGGTCGGCATTGACGCCGGTCATCGAACGGCCGCCGTCGCCGCCGCGCCACTGGAGCCTGTCCTTTCTCACCCTGGGCTCGACCTGCACCTGACGGACCTCGAGGACGCACGCGAGCGAACCGTAGACCGTGGCCATCAGGCTCGCCCTGGTTCGTCGCCGTCCGGTTGGGGTCGTTCCGCGAGCGCCTGCGCCAGCCGGGAGAGCCAGATCGCCAGCAGCCGCGCGCGGGTCTCGGCGAGCACATACTGGGCCGCGCAGGCGTTGGCCACGGCCGCGAGCGACTTCTTCGGCTCGCCGGCGACGACGTGGATTCCGGCGGTCGTGGCCGCGTCGACCAGGATCAGCTCGGCGGTTCGCCAGTACGGGTCATTGTTGCCGTCGATCTTGGCCCTGGACAGCAGGAACGCGGCGGTGGCTGCCAGCCCACTGGTCTGGATCATGATCGGCAGCGAGCGCATCCGCGTCCGCAATTCGCCGTCGACCTTGCCCCTGAGCAGCTCGACGGCGGCCTTGCGGGCCAGGTCCTGGTCGAGCCGCATGGTGTCGGTCATGACCGCCTCCTGGCGGCCATGGCGGTCGGGCTCGGCTTCGCCGCGGGGGTCGGCGCCGCGGCCGGCTTGGCGGCGGCCGGAGCCGGCGCTGCGGCAGCCGGCACCTCGGCGCCAAACGCCGCGTCCAGCTGCTCGCGGTCGAGCACCCGGCACCACAGCACTCCCTTGCCGATCGTCTCGTCGCCACCGAGCTGCATCGGCCGCCCGTCGAGCAACACGCCCAGGGCGTCGAGGTGGGCGGCCTCGGTGCTCGCCAGTACCGCGGTCAACACCGTCTCCACCGGCAGGTGCTCCGAGTAGAACGGCCCGTGCTCGACCGTCTTCTCCTTCGGTTTGAGCTGCACCCGCGCCACCACGTCCGTCGCCATCTTCGACGCGGTGCTCAGCGCGGTGTCCGACACCGTCACGATGTCGGTGGCCAGCTTGCTGCGGGTGAACTCGAACTGCGGCGCCAGGCCCGCGACCGCCGCGCCCAGGCCGGCCGCTGCCGCGCCACCGTCGTCGACCTGCGACACGAACGGGCCGAACACCTGGGGGCCGGCCCAGCCGGCGGTGCCGGTCGCCCGGCCCTGGCCAGGACGGATGTCGAGCCGGCCACGGTGGTCGGCGCCGAGCAACGCGGCCTTGCGCGCGAGCCGCCCCAGCAGCAGCGGCGAGGTCAACCAGGCGAAGCACTGCCGCAGGCTCGCGACCGGGAACAGCAGGAGCTGGGCGTCGCCGACCGAGACGCTGCCGCGTCTGAGCGATCTGTCGCCCTGGTCGGCACCGCGCTGGTCGGCACCGCCCTGGTCGGCCCCGTCCTCGGCGGCCGCGCTGGGCGGTGGCGAGCCGAACACCGCGATCTCGTCCGGCTTCTCGCCGATGGTGTCCCGCAGCAGCTGCCGCAACGCGCCCTTGAGGCTCTGGCCCCAGATCACCGGCAGGCCGGTTGCCGATTCGCGCTGGATGGGCAGGTCCACCGCGCCGAGTGACTCGCTGCCTCCGGCATGCACGGGTGTCTCAGCCATCAGGACCACCAGACGTCGTTCCACTACCAACTCCCTGTCAGACACATGCCGAAGCCCGCCGTGCGCAGCGGCGAATTGGAAACGCCGGGCAGCAGCCGGCCGTGATGGCGGCCGGCCCAGCGCCGCGCGGCGTCTTCGTTGCCGAAGTCGAGGTAGAACACGGTGCCGGCGGGCGCCGCCCAGCTCAGCCGCCGGCTGTCGGAGTACTTGCCGCCCTGGCGGTCGGACGCCGTCGCGATCGGCGTGATCCCGGAAATAGCGACGGCACACAGCGTCGCCCCGTCCGGCGCCCACCACAGGTCCGCGCGGGAGCTCGTGATGCCGGGGGCGTCGACGTCCGCGCCGAACAACGCGGGAGTGGCCAGGTAGACAGTGACCCGACCACCCGGGAAGCTGTCCGGCGCGGCGGGCAGGACGTCGGCGCCGCCGTGCAGCTCGACGCGGGCGAGCCGACCCCGTCCACCGAGCGGCACCAGGTCCTGCCGCAGCTGGGGATCGCCGCCATCGACGAACGGGACCAGGAACCGCGTGGAGTCGCCGGGCCGCAGGTGCGACATCGTGTAGAGCAGGCCGGGTTGTGCCGTGCCGACCAGTTCCCCGTCCCACCGTCGCGCGAGCCCGAGCCGCTGTTCCGGCTTCCATGGCGGCCCGACGACACCGGCGTGGCGGCCCAACGGCTTGCCGGGTTCGAGCGGAGCCTCGGCCCTGAGCCAGCTTGCGAGCCCGTCGGCGGTGATCCAGTTCTGCGCCAGAGGTTCGCCATCCCCGGCCAGCACGTGGCTCAGCCGGCGGTCGTCGTCGAGATCCCAGACCTCCGTGCTGTCGCGTTCCACGGCCTTCAGCCGTTCGACACGCTCGTGGCGCACGACATCGGCGGGGACGGGGAAGATCGGGCCGTCCGCGGTCTGCACCACCACCCCGAGGATCTCGCCGACGGGCCCACCCAGCGCGGTGTGCACGACACCGCCGAAGGTGCTGGGCGGCGGCGGTGTGCTGGCCGCCCGGCCGCTGACCCCGGCGTCGAAGCGGCGCCCGTCCCGGACCATGACGGTGTCCAGCGGCTCGACGGCGAGCCACCTCGTATTCATCGGCACTGGGCTCATCGACTCTGGGCTCATCGGCACTCCTGGGTGAGGAACCTGGCGGCGAGGGCCGCCGGCACCGGCCGGAAGCTCGCCGCGCGTGAAGCGGCGCCCGAGCGCTCGCGCCTGCCCAGCTCTTCGAGGGCGGCAGCGGCGGCCGAGCTACCTCCCTGGCGCTGCACCAGGCGTTGCAGCTCCTTCGACAGGGCGAGCCACAGGCCGGCCACGGCCAGCTCGTCGAAACTGCTCTCGTCCGCCTCCAGCCGAGACGCCAGGCCGGGCGAAAGCGGACTGCCCGGTTCCGACGGGCGCACGCGTTCGAGCAGCGTGACGGCATCAATGGTGCGACCCCACGGCTGGATCAGGCGGGCACGCTCGCCACCTCGGCGGCGCACGACCACACAAAGCGCGTCCCGGTCCACGCCGTCGCGTTCGGTCTCCTTCGCGGCCTTCAGCGCGGCCTGGGCGGCCTCGATCGCCTCTTGCATCGGGCTGCCCATATGCGCGAACACCACGGCGGTCGACGCTGTGATCGGCGCGAGCGGGCCGCCACCGCAATGGTCGGTGACGAGCCGCCGAACGGTCGCCGCCAGTTCGAGCGCGGACACCGCCGGGCAGAACGAAAGAAAGTCGTCACCGCCCGCATAAATAGGCTCGGCGGGCGACCCGAGCCCGGTGGCTGCGGTCCATTGGGCCCTGGCAAGACCGCTCAGCGTTGCCGAGACTGCCCGGTGTTCATTGAGCGTGAGCGACCCCAGATTCCGGCCGAGGCGATCCAGATCCTGCACCACCACGGCGAAATACGGAGTGGGCGACGGCACCCCGAGTTGCTTCGCCTGCCGCACCAACGCCACTGCCGCCGCGCGCCCCTGCGCCACCGCTGCCGGCGACGCGTCGATGCCGGCGCGTTTCAACGCCTCGACGTCCCAGCGCTCGGGAAAGACCCACGCGCCAAGCCCGTCGACCAACGGCCGCAACCCTTCCGGTACGTCGGAAATTCGCAGTCTCCGCTCCCGCGGCGCATCCAGTGCCCGCGCCGCCGCGTCGAGCCGCCGCACCGCGTCGTTGAGTTCCTTTCCGCCGGCAGTGCGGCCTTTCGCAACGAGGCGAGCGCGGAACGACGACGACGCGATCGCGACCGTCGACGGGAACGCGGTATCGTCCGTGCGCGTTTCCATCCGCTTCACCCAGCCTGCCGCGGACAGGTGCTCCCGCCGCTCGTGGCGCCTTCGCCCGGCGGGCGGCACGCTCGCCGGCAGGTGCGGCGACTGGGAACACAGGTTGACCCGCTTCTCCAGCAACGGCACGAAAACACGGGTACGGCGGCGCGCGACCAGAGCGGCCCGTGCCCGCTCCCAGAGCTGCGAAAAGTCCTCGGCAGCGGCCGACCCGGTGACACACACCCAGGAGATGTCGGGCATTCCCGGCGTCGCCTGCACACCCTCGGGAAAGACCCGACGCACCCGGTCCGCCCAGTCCCGACCGACAATGGTCGCGGCCTCAGCGGCCAATACACGCCCTTCACCGGCCGGCGCCAGAAAAGCCACCTTGTTCGTGGTTCCATACTGCGTGTCCGCTTTACTGGGAGGCACCGGAACGATCAGACCATAGGGCTCCGGCAGCCCAGCCAACCAACCGTGGACGCTCTCCGCCACTCGCCGAGAAAGCGCCTGGACGACGAGGCTCGCGCCAGCGACATCCGCCGTGGTCCGCGACTCGCTCACGAATCGCTGCACCCCACCCAGCGAGAACAGCACCAGATCAGCTTGCACCGGCTTCCCCATCTCCGTGCACAACAAAATAGGCCCTCGGCCGCTTCCCCCTATCAAGCAGCAGTACTCTCGCACAGAGCACATCGACCGTGGAGCCGCAAACCGTTACAACATTCGACGGCCGCCACTCGAAACCGTGACCCGCAGCATGCCGCACCTCACCACCCGACCGAGTGGCGACACGCCGAGCCTCTCGCCTCACTCCAAAGTGAGCAGTTCTCTAATTCGGCATGGTGTGCTCATCTCGGGACTTGATACATCGTGTAGCTGCTTGGCGAGCAGCCCGACGGCGTGGAACCACGTTGCCCGCACCGAGGATGGAGCGCCCGGACCCCACGGCTGACGGTCATCGGACACCGGGCTCCGACGAGGTGTTACTTGTAGCGCCTGTTGGGTTAGGTCGCACGGCACCGGCACCACAAGATCCGAAGGTCGCCTAAATCGCTCGCCCACAGCCATCGCGTTCAACTATCTATATGGCCAGCCGCACCATTCCACGGGTGACTTCCAGGTACGTTAAGGCATCGCGACAGACGTCCGGTCGCCCATCGATCGCAGTTAAATCCTGTGCCCACTTTGGGGTCGGATGAGGGCTTGCGACCGCCCTACGCCGAGCACTGGGCCCGCATGATGCAGTTTCTATGCCCTTTCGGTCGGGCGAGGGTTTGCGACTTCTACGTCTTCAATGATTCGCTGCCCGCGCTCGGGTTTCTATGCCCTTTCGGTCGGGCGAGGGCTTGCGACCTCCGGTTCCAGGTGGCAGCAGCCAAAGCATAGCGTTCTATGCCCTTTGGGTCGGGCGAGGGTTTGCGACCCCTCCCTTACCGAGCGCTGCGACAAGTGTGAGGAGGCGTTTCTATGCCCTTTGGGTCGGGCGAGGGTTTGCGACGTCCGGATGAACCGGGGCTCGGAGGTATGGTGGGTGTTTCTATGCCCTTTGGGTCGGGCGAGGGTTTGCGACGCAGCTTTCCGATCAAATTGCCCAGATCAACAGCCGTTTCTATGCCCTTTGGGTCGGGCGAGGGTTTGCGACGTCAGCATCGCGGGCGCGAAGAGCACGGTGACGGTCGTTTCTATGCCCTTTGGGTCGGGCGAGGGTTTGCGACGCGGCGCTCCTTGAGCTCCAGAGGGCGGCAGAGATGTTTCTATGCCCTTTGGGTCGGGCGAGGGTTTGCGACGGGGACACGACGGTCTGATCACCTGCTCTAAGCGTTTCTTGCCCTTTGGGTCGGGCGAGGGTTTGCGACACCTCCGTCAGTTCCACCGTCGACATGGCGGCGGTGGAAGCGTTTCTATGCCCTTTGGGTCGGGCGAGGGTTTGCGACTCAACGGTGCTTCGGCTCCGAACCTCTCGGGCTACCGTTTCTATGCCCTTTGGGTCGGGCGAGGGTTTGCGACTATGCCACTAGCAGCCACCGACCGTTGCGACAGTTTCTATGCCCTTTGGGTCGGGCGAGGGTTTGCGACACCCAGAACAACCTCGTGCCCATCTTCGGACGGCTCGAGTTTCTATGCCCTTTGGGTCGGGCGAGGGTTTGCGACCTGTCGACTAACGATTAACAGCTCCCGGACGCAGTTTCTATGCCCTTTGGGTCGGGCGAGGGTTTGCGACCATGTTGGCGTTAATGACGGGGGTGGGCTACATGGTTTCTATGCCCTTTGGGTCGGGCGAGGGTTTGCGACGGGTCGACGTTTTCAGGCGCTCTGACCTGCAGTGATGGTAGCGGTTGCGAGGACCGCGCGTCGAGCACGGTGCAGTTGATCACTTGTGATCTTCCTCGGTCGTGGATTCGGCTTCTGAGCTGCGGAAACTGGTTTGCGAGGACCGGGGCGTTTTCGGACCTCGGAAAGTTGATCTGTACGGGCGCGGCGGTGTTGAGCTGAGGCCGCAGGTCGGCGCCACACCACGGCAGGCAGCGCCACGTCGTCCTCGTCTGGCAGGCAGCGCCACGTCGTCCTCGTCTGGAACCACGTCCACGTCAAGCCGTGGCACAGCTGATCCTGGACAGTGGGTTCTGGTAGCCGCCGTTTGGGGGCGGGCCTGCCAGGAGATAATCAGGGCTCGAGCAAACCGCTTGGTGGCCCTCACCGGTTCCGCTCGGGTCGAAATAGGGGCACCAGCCCCACTCGAACCTGTCCCGCACCTCATCCTTAGGCGGCCTCACCAGCCGGTTGAGCACGTCGGCGGCGGGCGGTTCGGCGGCGATCGGCTGTGGTACGTCTGCGATCATCCGCTCGCGCATCCAGCGGCTAGAGCCGACCGCTGGCGGCGGTTCCGTCGCCAGCACGGTCAGTCTATCCCCACCAGTGCGGTGTCTGGGAGCTTGTGATCCAGGCGCCGACGGCGTCGAGGTGCATCGGCTGACCGCGCCGCCGGAACTGGTGCCACCACATGAGGACCAGCGGTTGTTTCAGGAATTGGTGGATGGTCTCCAGCACATCGCAGCGCCCCGACCCGCATTTCGGGCATTGGCCTTGCGCGTCCGGATCGTGGCTGTCCAGCAGCGCGAGCAGCGCCGCCGCCATCCGGGCGAACCGGTCGTCGAGGGTATCGAGCGCGTGCATCTCCTCGTCGATCACCTGCTCGATCAGGTCGGCCAAATCCTCGCGCAGGACCGACCGATCCGCGTCCGGCAGCGAGGGCCATTCCAGCGCGGTCATTCCACCACCCTTCCGTGAGCTCCGGTCAGCCCAGGTTGATCAACCATCGCTACGCGCGGAATCCGCGGCCGGCATGCCCGCATCGCATCGGGGTCGATCCATCCCATCGTGGGATCACACGGCGATGCCGGCATTCGCCGGTTGGTATCCGTACGCTGAATGCGGGATGTCGGCTAGTCGCGGGAGGCGGGATGAGCGGGTTGCAGCCGTTGCGGATTCCGGCGTCGTTCTGGCGGCGGGACGACGTCGGTGACGCGCTGGGCCGGCGCGACGTCGGGGCGCTGTTCCGGCTGCTACGCCAGCACGCCGGCGCCAGCCAACAGCGCATCGGCACCGCGGTTGACCTGCAGCAGGGCTCCGTCTCGGTGATCATGAGCGGCGAGCGCACCATCACCAGCATCGACGTCCTGGAACGCATCGCCGACGGCCTGGCCATGCCCGACGACGCCCGCACCCGCCTCGGCCTCGCCCCGCGCGGCAGCGGCAGCGGCCTGCCCAGGCGCATCGCCCTCGGCCTTGGCCTGGTCGCCGCCATCAGCCCCGCCACGCTGACCGCCGTGCTGCGCGAATCCGCCGCAGAAGCCGTCGAGTACACCCGCGAGCGCGGCGCCTCCGCCGTCGGCGCCGGCACCCTGGACCACCTCACCACCGTCGTCGCCGGCCTCGACCGCGCCTACCCCTGGCAACCACGGGCCGAGCTGTTCCCGCTGGCCCGCGCCTACCGCCAGTACGTCGAACAACTCCTGGCCGGCAGCCACACCCTGGCCGAAGCCCGCGAGCTGTACGTGCACGGCGCCTACCTGTCCCACATCCTGTCCGACCTCGCCCACGACCTCGGCTCCACGGTCGCGGCCCGCGCCTACGCCAACGACGCACACCAGCTCGCCGACCAGGCCGACCACGACGAACTCCGCGCCTGGGCCGCCGACAGCCTCGCCCTCGCTCTGCTGTACTCCGATTTGCCGGCCGAGGCTGCTAACGCAACATTGCGCGCTCTGCGCCGGGTTCCGCGCCGGCACCCTCTCGCCGCCCGCCTGCACGCCCGGCTCGCCCAATGCCGCGCCCGCCAGGGCAACCGCACCGCCGCCGTCACCGCCCTGACCAAGGCGCGGCGGGTGTGCGACCGCCTGCCCGCCGAGATGTCCAGCCGGCACGGCACCGACAGCGCCGAGCACGTCTCCCAGTCCATCACCAGCTACGCCGCCGCAACCCACGCCGACCTCGGCGACTGGACGCGGGCCGAGTCCGAAGCCCGCACCGCCCTGGATGTCGCCAAGTGGTCCCCGGGCCGCGCCGCCAGCGCGCACCTCGACCTCGCCACCGCGCTGGCCCATCTCGGCTCCCCCGACGAAGCCGCCCACCACGGCGTCCAGGCGTTCGCCTTCTGCGCGAGCACTCTGTGCCTGCGGGAGAAGTCCGCCCGCCTCGACACCGCCCTCACAACCCGCTTCCCGAACCTGCCGGCCACCAGGGACTTCCACGACCGGTACCGCCAGCTCGCCACCCACGCCAACCCGGTCTAGCACGCGCCCTGTCGCACGTTGTCGCGACAGTCACTGCACCGGTGTTGCGACTTACGCAACACGGGCGGATACTGAGTTGCGATTGCGGAGAGGTGGTGCGGCATGGCTGGCGGTCTGACCGGCATGGAGGCCCTTGGTTGGGAGGAGCGGCCGGAGGAGTCGAGTGTCCCCGAGTCGGCGGCGTCCGAGGTCGGAGCCAGGGTTGCCGCGGCGCGCCGGCGGGCCGGGATGACCGGTAGCCAGCTCGGCGCTGCAGTCGGGCTGCGGCGCGACCAGATCTCGAAGATCGAGTCGGGCAGGCGGCGGCTCGATGTCGGCGAGTTGCCGAAGATGGCCGCCGCGCTGGGCCTGACCGTCAGGGATCTGGTCGGAGAGCCCGAGCGTCGGGGTTTGGCGGTGGCCGCGCGGCTGGTCACCGGTGCCGGCACAGATGCCAGTCGGGCCATGCGGCGCCGCGCTCGGCAACTTGTCGAGCTCGATGATCTGTTGATGCGAGTGACCGGTATGCCCGCGGCCAAGCCAAGTCCCGCCGGCGCAGCGGTGCTGGAGCAGGCCCGGGCACGTTTTGCCGCCGTGCCGCGAACAAAGGCGGTGGCGCAGGCACAGGGCAGGCAGTTGGCGGAGCTGGCCCGTCGTGAACTGGATCTTGGCAGTGATGCCCTGGGTGATCTGGCCACCGTGATGGAGCAGCACTTCGCCGTGGATGTGGCGCTATCTCCGATGGGCTCGGACGTCGATGGGCTATGCGTCCACTGCGGGGATCTGGCACTCATCCTGGCAAGTAGTGACTTCCCGGACGGACACCTGCGCTTCACGCTGGCTCATGAGTTGGGACACCATCTGCTCGGCGA
>Ga0209382_10001587_pt1 | contig 35349 bp, 33 predicted proteins | sample SoiMetdeltSBSDD5_FD_187599 | JGI IMG/M metagenome (GOLD analysis project Ga0209382, IMG submission 187599) | Bulk soil microbial communities from a Populus tree surrounding site in Tennessee, USA - Soil MetaG P. deltoides SBSDD5 (SPAdes) (version 2) | ecosystem: Environmental > Terrestrial >... | reverse complement strand
TGTCCTCGTGGAGGCGTTTGTCTGCTGGTGCCGGCCGCGGCCTTCAAAGCCGTAGGGCGCGTGACGAACGCGCCGGCGGGTTCGATTCCCGTCCGCCTCCGCCAAGCGAGCCTCATGGAGCAGCTACATGTTCGTCATCGCGAGCGCCGGTCACGTCGACCACGGCAAGTCGGCGCTGCTGCGTGCCCTGACGGGGATGGAGCCGGATCGCTGGGAGGAGGAGCGGCGGCGCGGCCTCACCATCGACCTCGGCTTCGTCTGGACGCGCGGCGCGCACGGGCCGATCGCCTTCGTCGACGTGCCCGGCCACGAGCGGTTCGTGGGCAACATGCTCGCCGGGGTCGGCCCGGTCCCGGCGGTCCTGTTCGTCGTGGCCGCCGACGAGGGCTGGATGCCGCAATCACAGGAGCACCTGGTGGCTCTGGATGCTTTGGGGGTACACCATGGGCTCCTGGTGATCACCAAGTGCGACGTGATGGAGCCCGACCTCGCCGCCGAGGAAGCGCTGGAACACTTCCGCGACACCAGCCTGTCGGGCGTCCCGTGGCTGGCGGCCAGCGCCCGCACCGGCGAGGGACTCGACAAGCTCCGCATCGCGCTCGACGAGCTGACCGCCGGCCTCCCGCCCGCCGATCCGCGCGCGCCGATCCGCCTGTGGGTCGACCGTGGCTTCACCATCCACGGCGCCGGCCTTGTCGTGACCGGGACCCTGGCCGCGGGCACCATCCACACGGGCGACACCCTGGAGCTTGCGGGCACGCAAAAGCGTTACGTGGTAAGGGAAATCCAGTCCCTCAACGAGCACGTCGACCGGGCGGTGGCCGTGGCGCGGGTGGCGCTCAACCTGCGCGGCGCGCATCGCGGCGAGATCCGGCGTGGCGACGCCCTCATGACGCCCGGCACGTACCGGTGCACGTCCGCTGTCGACGTCCGTGTCCGCCTTTGCCTCCCTTCCGATCTGCCCGCCGACCTGCTCGTGCACGTGGGCGCCGCCACCGTCGACGCCCACCTGCGCCCGCTAGGCCCCGACACCGCCCGCCTGACCTTGGGCACCCCCGTGCCGCTCCGTGCGGGCGACCGTCTCGTGCTTCGACCCTCCCACGGCGTCGCTGGCGGCGCGATCGTCCTCGACGCCGATCCGCCACGCCTCCGCCGTCGCGGTGCCGCTCGCGCCCGAGCTGTTGAACTCTCGGACTACTCGGACCTTCCCGACGCCGCCGCCGAGCTCCGCCGCCGCGGCATCATCCGCCAGGAAGCCTTGCGCGTCATGGGCTTGGAACCCCCGGTCACGCCGCTCGCCGCCGACTTTCTCGTCGACCCTTCCCTCGAGACCTCCCTCCGCGAACGCCTTGCCACGCTGACGACCGGAGACCCGCTCAAGGTGGAGGACGCCCGCAAGTCCCTCGACCTGCCCGACGCCCGCCTCGTCGCCCCGCTCCTGCCGTCCGGCCTTGAGATCCGCGACGGGATGATCGTGCCGGCCGGCGCCACCGACACCCTGGCACCCGTTGTGCGGCAAGCGCTATCCGTCCTCGAGCAGCGGTCGCCCGGCTTCGCCGTCCTCGACGATGCTTCGCTTGCGGCGGTGGGCCTAGGCCCAGCCGAGGTCGCCGCCGCCGTCCGCAATGGAAGGATGGTACGGCTGGCGCCCGACGTCGTGCTTCTCGCCACCGCCATCGCGGCGGCCATGCCCGTGCTCGCCGCCCTGCCCCAGCCGTTCACCGTCAGCGAGGCGCGCGAAGCCCTGCACACCACTCGCAAGGTCATCGTGCCCCTGCTCGAACACCTTGCGCTCAAAGGCCTGACGCGCCGCACCCCCGACGCCCTCCACCGAGTCATTTCGGGTTGATCATAAGTGTCTGTCCGCCTGGCCCATCTCCCAAAGGGCGCTGATAGGGATCGCTCTGAGACGCTGCCCAAAAGGGAGAGTCTGCTGACCCGTGTAGAGGACGACACCGACGATCAGGTCGCCAGCGACGCGGTCGGCCAGATGCCGCAGTCCTCGGAAGTCCTCCGCCCGCACGGTGGAGCCGGCCTTGACGTCGATAGCCACGACCTGGCCGCGGCGGTTCTCCAGCACGATGTCGACCTCCACCTTGTCCTTCGTGCGGTAGTGGTACAGCTCGGCACGTTGGCGGGACCAGGTGAGCTGGCGAGCGAGCTCCATCGCCACGAAGCCTTCGAGGAGAGGGCCAAGCGGGCCCGTAAGCTTGCGCAGGCTGCCGGCGTCTTGGTCAAGCAGGTTCGCCGCAATACCTGAGTCGACCATCGCCACCTTGGCTGTCCCGATGGCGCGTGTGCCGAGGTTGCGCGACCACGAGGGGATTCGCTTGATGAGGAAGACCTCCTCCAGCAGGCCGAGGTACCGCGTGACGGTGGTATGGGGAAGGCCCAGTTCGTTGCCGACCGTGCCAGGCACCAGCAGCTGGCCGGATCGCGCTGCGAGCAGGCGGGTCAGCGCCCGCATCTCGGCCCCGCGCTCGATCTCTGATAGCTGGATAACGTCGCGGTTGATGAGGTCGGCCACGTAAGAGTCCAGGAAGCGTTCTCGCCGCGCCCCCTGGCGCGCGATCGCCTCCGGGAATCCACCCCGAGCCACCCGTTCGGCGTACTCGGCGCGCCCCTCCTGCGAGGTGTGCCGCAGGTCAGGGCCCAAGTCGAAGATGGCGTCGACGAAGCCGTCTGGATGGCCGTCGATCTCCCCCTGGGCGAGCGGCCAGAGCTCGATCGTCTCCATCCGGCCCGGCAGAGCATCCGGAAGCGCCCGTAGGCCAAGGACGCGAGCAGAGCCAGTAAGCAGAAACCGGCCGGGGCGTGGGTCGGCATCCACGCTCTCCTTGATCGACAGCAGCAGTTCGGGCGCCCGCTGCACCTCATCGATCACCATCATACCGGTGCCCACGACGAACTCGGTCGGGTCGGACAGCGCCGCCTGCCGCGTGGCGGCACTGTCCAAACTGCGCCACTCCGCCCCGCGGGCAGCAGCGATCTGGGCGACCAAGGTGCTCTTGCCGCACTGCCGCGCGCCATTCACGAGCACCACACGGGTATCGCCAAGCGCCTCCTCGACGATCGGGGTCGCGTGCCGCGGAAGGATCCGGCCCTTGGGTGATGTGGGCAGCTGAGCCATGCTGTCATGATGCCACACACGTTCATCTGGTCGGACGCGATGCGTTAATTTGGCCGCAGGTGGAGCGTTCATATGGTCGCATGCTGTGCGCGAGTTTGGTCGCGGACAGACCGGGCTACTGCCCGCCCGGTAGATCGCTGCGTGCAGATGCAAATTCAGGCGATCTCGATCCCGAAGGACGCTATGACCGGCGACCAGCGGGCGAGTTCACCACGTTCATCGACCTGAGGGCGGCTGCTACTGCGCGCTGAAGATGACGGCGGCGCGCAGGGCGAGGATCCCGATCAGGACCAGCATCATGGTGAGGGTGGCGGTGTGCACCCTGCTCGTGGCGAGGGTGCCGTCCGGGCCGGGCGACGGCCGAGCGCTGCGGAAGCTAAGGCCGCCAACGATTCCCAGCCAGGCTACGAGCCAGAGCATGATCCACGGGTAGCCGAAGGCCCGGCCAAACGCGCCGGCCTGGATCAGGGTGATCGCGAACACCGCGATCAGCACCAGCTCCAGTACCTGGAACATGCGCTCGCTCACGCCTATGACGCTGGCGGTCGGTTCGGCGTCGTGGCGGAAGCGTACGAGCCAGCCCATCAGCGCCGCCGAGCCGGAAAGGCCGGAGGCGAGGAAGAGGCCGCCCAGCGCCCAGGTGTCGCTCCACACCGGCTGGTTGGACACGGACAGCAGCACGCCGGTGTAGCCCGCGATGAACAGGCCGAACAGCGCGCCCACAAAGGCCCACGGCTTGCCGAGGAAGCCGTCGAGCAGGCGCACCGCACCCCGCAGCAGGCCCATGCGCAGCTTGCCGTCGCGCACGAGCACCTCGACGAAGGAGGCGGTGACCATCGCGCCGAAGACCACGAGCGCCCAGGCGCCCACCGACATCGGCGACCACCACTTGAAGGTGAAAAGCATGTGGTAGAAGCGAAGCGGCTTGCCCAGGTCCAGGGTGAGCAGGACGGGGCAGGGCAGGAGAGCGGGGAAGGCGATGTAATAGCCGAGGCGCGCGGCGGGCTCGTCAACGCTCTTGCCGAACAGGCGCAGGAAAGAGGCGAGGATGTAGGACCCGCCCGACAGGCCGGCGAAGAAGAAGTAGCCGAGGATGTACCACGTCCAGTCCGGGTCGCGGACGAAGTGCTGGGCGTCATCAAGAAGCGGCGTCATCACGATGCTCCTCCTTGACGGGCGCTCGGGCTGGTTCGCGGCGGCGGCGCAGGGCGACCAGACCGCCGATCACGGCGAGCGCGGCGGTGACCGCAGCGGTCAGATAGCCGCCGAAGTTGTTGCGGCGCGGCAGCACGGCGTTGGCGGCGTTGGGCAGGTTGTACTTCTCCGGCTCGTCCATGAGAAGGAAGAAGGCGTTCAGCCCGCCGTAGACGGACTCATCGGCGCCGTAGAGCCTCGCCTCCGGTACCCCCTGAGAATGCAAAGCATCAACGCGCTGCTTCGCTTTCTCGCGCAGCTCGGTCAGCGGCCCGAACTGGATGGACTGCGTCGGGCACGCCTTGGCGCAAGCCGGCTCCAGCCCGCCCTGCAGGCGGTCATAGCAGAGCGTGCACTTCTGCGCCACCTTGGTGTGCTCATCCATCTCGATGACGCCGTAGGGGCAGGCCGCGATGCAGTCGCGGCAGCCGTTGCACACATCGGGCTGGATGAAGACGCTGTCGAACTCGGTGCGGATGATCGCCCCGGTGGGGCAGACCTCCAGGCAGCTGGCGTGCGTGCAGTGCTTGCACACGTCCGACATCATCAGCCACGCCTTGCCGTTACCGATCGTCGTGGCGCTGTCGGGCACGTTGTCGATGAATTGGACGTGCCGCCAGTTCTGCGCATCGAGGCTGCCGGTGTTGTCGTAGCCGTCGCCGAAGACGGGTGAGTTGCCGTCCAGCAGGTTCCACTGCTTGCAGGCGACCTCACACGCCTTGCATCCAATGCAGACGCTCGTGTCGGTGAAGAACCCGTAGGCCTTTCCGGGCGTGATCTCCAACATCAGAACCCCATAAGGTTGGGTGTTATCTTCGTCAGCCCGTGCTCGGCGGCGTAGAGGTCAAGCGGCAGGGCCGCCAGCTCATCCACCTCCGGCACGGCCCGGTGGTCGCGGCGCAGGTCGACATCGATCAGGTACCGCTGGCACGTCGAGCAGGCGTCGACGCGCAGGTGAGGAAACTGCGTTTCATCGCCGTAGAGGGTGCGTTTGGCGCCCGTGGTCTCCCCGCACGACGGGCAGGCGCTGCCGGAGTGGTTCCAGAGGTGGGCGCAGCGCGCGCACATCAGCTGGCGATGGCCGTTGACGAGTGGTTCGTCGGCCAGTGGCCGGATGCTCAACTGCGGTGCGCCGCCGCAATGCGGGCATGGACCGTCAAGCTTTGTCATCGCTTTCCCGCGCGAGCAGGCGCGGGCGAGGTAGCGCTCTGCGGGCGTAACCTCCTCGCCCCGCTCCCACTTTCGCAGGGCCTCGTCGACATCGATGTCTCGCACCGCGAGAGCGAGCGGGCGCGGGCCAGCCGTTTCAGTGGCCTTGACGATCCGCTGCGGATCGATGGGAGTGTTGGCCCATACCTCAAGCAGCGCAAGGTAGAGCGTCATCACCTCGGCCACGAACGGGTAGCGCTCCCGCAGGAGCTCCGCCCGAACCCTGCTCGCGGTGAACATCAGAGCTTCTCGATGTTTACTAGGAACGCTTTGAACTCGGGGGTGCGGGCGGAAGCGTCTCCGACAAAAGGTGTGAGCGCGTTTGCCAGCCAGTGCTGCCCCGAATTGATACCCACGAAGCCCCAGTGGATCGGGATGCCGATCTGATAGACCTTCTTACCGTCGATGGTCAACGGCCCCAGGCGTTTCGTGACCACGGCGCGGACTTCCAGCTTGCCGCGCTTGGAGGAGACCCGCACCGTGTCACCGGTCTTGATCCCCTTCTCCTGCGCCAGCTCGTACGGCACCTCCACGAACGCCTCCGGCTGCAGCTGCACAAGCTGCTCGACGTGCTGCGTGACATAATGCTCGTGCTCGGTCAGGCGGTAAGACGTTGCCACGTAAGGAAACTCGCGGGCCGTGCCGTACCTGTTGCCCCGCCCCGCCCGCTCGTCGTAGTGGAAAGCCACCGGCGTCCCGGAGACCTTGGGGTGCAACGGATTGTCCACGGGCGACTCGACCGGCTCGTAGTGCTCCGGGAAGGGCCCGTCGGCGACGCCGTTGCTGAACAGGCGCCCCATGCCCTCGCCGGTCATGATGAACGGCAGCGGCGAGGCCGGGTCGGCGGGGTTGGCGTTGACCGGATAGTCCGGCACGTCACCGGTCCAGCGGGCGCCGGCGGCGTCCCACTGGATACCGGGACGCTTGGGGTCCCAAGGCTTGCCGGCCGGGTCGGCAGACGCCCGGTTGTAAAGCACGCGCCGGTTGGCCGGCCAGCTCCACGCCCAGTTGGGGTAGAAGCCCATGCCGGTCGGGTCGTTCTTGGCGGGGTCCTGAACACCGTCGCGCCGCTTGGCCAGGTTTCCACTCTCCGGATAATGCCCGGTGTAGATCCAGTCGCCTGCCGTGGTGGTGCCGTCGTCCTTCAGCAGGGCGAACGACGCCAGGCGCTTCCCGGTGGGGAGGTCCTTGCCGTTGATCTCCTGGGCGATCTCGTCGAGCTCGGGCTTGCGGGCGTCCTTGTAGGGCATCACCAACTGCAGCACGGGGTCGGGGAATTTGCCTCCCTGCTCCTTGTAGAGGTCGCGCACCCGCTGAAATGTCTCCGCAAGGATCCAGTGATCGTGGCGTGCCTCGCCCTCGGGCGGCAGCACCTGCTCCTTCCACTGCGCCCACCGGCCGCTGTTGGTGAACGACCCGTCCTTCTCGATCCAGTGCGTGGCCGGCAGCATCAGCACCTCGGTCTGCACCTTCGCCGGGTCGACCCCGGGCGCGTGCCAGAACTCCGAACTGGTGGTGGCGTAGGAGTCCATGACGCACAGCCACTTGAGATTGGACAGTGCCTGCAGCACCTGGTTGGAGTCGGGGCCGATGCTGGTGGCGGTCATGCCGGAGAGCATGATCCCCTCCATCTTGCCCCGCAGCGCCGCGTCGAAAATGGACAGCCAGGACGAGTCGCTGGCGGGCTTGGGCAGGTGGTGGAACGCGAAGTCGTTGGCGGCGGTGGCGGCGTCCCCGTACCACCCCTTGAGCATGCTCACCAGGAACTTGCGGTAGTTGGCGCCGAAGAAGTTCAGCGAGTTGGCGTGCAGCTTCTTGGCGGCGCTGCGCGCGACGTAGTCATCGATGCTCTTCTGGCCGGGCGCTGGGATGCGCAGGTAGCCGGGGAGGATGTCCCACGAGATCGCGTGATCGGTGTTGCCCTGGATGTTGGCGTGGCCGCGTTCGGCGTTCATGCCGCCGCCGGGGCGGCCCATGTTGCCCAGCAACAGCTGCAGCAGCGCGCCGGAGCGGATGAGCTGCACGCCGGTGGTGTGATGGGTCAGGCCGACCGCATAGACGATCGTCATCACCTTGTCCGGCTTGCCGGTCTCGCCGACAATCTTGGCGACGGCCAGGAACTCGTCCTTGGGGATGCCGGTGATCCGCTCCACCATCTCCGGTGTGTAGCGGCTGTAATGCTGGCGCAGCAGGTTGAGCACCGAGCGCGGGTGGTTGATGTCCAGCACCGCGAAGCCGTCCGGGCCCACCTCGTATGCCCACGAGGCGGTGTCATAGACCTTGCGCTGCGGGTCGAACCCGTTGAACATCCCGTCGTTGAAGGAGAAGTTCTCCTTGACCACGAAAGCGGCGTTCGTCGCGAACTCCACATACTCCTTGTGGTACAGGCTGTTCTGCAGCATGTAGTTGATCAGACCGCCGAAGTAGGCGACGTCCGTGCCGGTGCGGATCCGCAGGTACTTGTCCGACACCGCCGAGGTGCGGGTGAACCGCGGATCGGCGTGGATCATCTTGGCGCCGCGGTCCACCTTCGCCCGCATCATCCACTGGAAGCCGACGGGGTGAGCCTCGGCCGGATTAGCGCCGTTGATCAGGATGACGTCGGCGTGCCTGATGTCACGCCAGTGGTTGGTCATGGCCCCCCGGCCAAACGTGGCGGCCAAACTGACCACCGTGGGGCCGTGTCAAACGCGGGCCTGTTGTTCAAGGAAGACAAGGCCGAGGCCGCGCATCAGCTTGGTGGCGAGGTAACCCTCCTCCGAGCTGAAGGCCGCTCCACCGGCAAAAGCTATTCCCTCGCAACGGTTTACGACATTGCCGTCGGCGTCGGTGGTGACGAAGGTGCGGTCGCGGGACGCCTTGATGTTGCGCGCCAGCTTGTCCAGCGCGAAGTCCCACGACACGCGCTTCCACTCGGCGGCGCCGGGTTCCCGGTACATCGGGGCCTCCACGCGCCGGCGCGAGACCGCCAGCTGGAGTGCTGTCGCTCCCTTGGGGCAAAGGCGGCCCTCGTTGACCGGGCTGTCCGGGTCGCCCTCGATCTGCAGCAGCTTCACCTTGCCGTCGGCTTCCTTCTTGGTGTACGCGAGGAGCGCGCACCCGACGGCACAGTACGGGCAGATCGAGTGTGAGACCGTGGCACCCTCGATCCGCAAGCGCAGCTTCACCTGTTTGGCCACGGTCAGGTCGAAACCGAGCGGCGAGACGGCTGCGGCCCCGGCGGCGCCCTGGATAACCTCGCGGCGCGTGAGTTCCACTTCGGTCTCCCTTCGTCGGGACCGGATTGAACCGATCCTATTCCCGACGACCAAGGGGGTGTCAACCTTTGTCAGCGGGCCTTCTGTTGGTCTAGGAACACAGCCGCCAGTCGCTGATCCGGACGCGCAGACCCTCATCGCGGTGATGGCGGTGGCGTTGGCCGCCACGGTCGCGGCAACCGCCATGACGGTCGCCGCAAAACATGGTATCCAATACCATGCGCAAGCTGATCGTGGTTAACATCGTTTCGCTGGATGGCTACTTCGAGGGGCCGGGCCACGATGTCATGGCTCTGCCGTTCGATGAGGGGTTCGACGAGTACAATGTGGAGCGCCTGCGCGAGGCCGGCACCCTGGTGCTCGGCCGCAACACCTACCTCGGCTTCAAGAGCTACTGGCCGCCCGTGGCGGACAAGCCCGACGTCAGGCCGGTGGAGCGGGAGATCTCCCGGCTCAACAACGCCATCGAGAAGGTGGTCGTCTCCGACAGCCTCACCGAGGCCGACCTCGACCCGTGGGGCGACACCACCCGCATCGTGCGGCCCGCCGTCGCCGCCGACCAGGTCGCCCTGCTAAAAGCCGAGCCCGGCAAGGATCTGCTTGTCTTCGGCAGCCACACTATGTGGAACGCTCTGCTCGTGGCCGGCGTGGTCGACGAGGTGCACCTGATGATCGGCCCGGCCTTCCTCGGCGGCGGCACGCCCGTGTTCGAGGGCTCCCGACTCCCGATGCGGTTGGTCGAGTCGCGGGTCCTGGCCGACTCGCAGCTCGTGCTCGCGAAGTATGCCTCAACCCTGGGCTAGTTCAAGGTCGTGCCGCTCGCCCGGGTCATCCGGGTTGCGCAACAGGTCAAGCAGGCGCGAGTCGGCGTCGACGAGCACGCCGTCGCCGTCCTGATCGCCGTCCTGATTGGACAACGTCTCCCGCCACTGCACCCTGCTCTCCGGCGGCGGCACCCGCACCCATCGCCCAGCCTCCTCCGCGGGCACATAACGCCCGCGGCTCAGCCGCCGGATCGTGCTCACCGCCTCCGCCGCCACCCCTTTGGGCATCCGAGCGATCAGCGTGGCTCTGGACGTCACGGCCGCCAGCGCCGCCGTCAGCGTCACCGTATCCAGCCCACTGCCCGCATCCACGTCCACCCACAGCGCATCCGCCCCCGCCGCGTCGAACGCCGCCGCGTCCGCCAGCCACTCGCCAAGGTCTGCGGGCCGTCGGGGGAGCACGACGCCCACTCTGATCGCCATGTCGGGAGCCTACGCGCACCCGCCCCGCGTCGACCTATATCAGCCGGAAGACGCTGGCGGTCCTGATCTCGGCATCGGCCAGGGTGGGTTCCGCGATGGGGTAGGTGGCGAGCATGTGCAGATCGGAGTGGGGCAGGTGACCGCGGCCCGGATCACCGAGGAGGACCTCCGCCCCGCCGTCCCGTGCCCGGCGCAGGAACCGCAGCATGTCCGCGGCCAAGGCCGGGCTGTACATGCCGTCGCCGGTCGTGATCAGGTCAAAATCCGCAACGTAGGTGTCGCCGTGAATGAGGTTCATGGGCGACGTCGACAGGGAGACGCGGTTTACCTCGGCATTAGCACGAATCGCCGCTATGGCGTAGGGATCGATGTCGTTGGCGGTGACAGCGGAGGCGCCGGCGAGGGCGGCGGCGATCGCCGCCAGCCCCGATCCCGAGCCCACATCAAGCACGCGTTTGCCGGCGACCACCTCGGGGTGGTCAAGCAGGTAGCGAGCAAGCGCCTGTCCGCCGGCCCAGGCGGAGGCCCAGTAGGGCGCCGGGGCGGCGGACTTGGCCTCCGCCTCGAGCCTGGCCCACAGGATGATGGCGTCCCGGGCAAGGTGGAGCCTCACCTCCGGAACAAGCGGCACGTAGTTGAGATACAGCTCATCAAGCATCGAAGGGCCGCCCGTGGCACGCCATCTGGCGATGTCCGCAAGCCGGTGATTCCCGGTGGTTTCGGCGGGAATCTGTGCCATGAAAATTGATCCTTTCGAAGGTAGTCGGCGTGCTACGGTCAACGATGTGTGAGGCATCCGAGGTGGTGTAGAGCCTGCAAAAACCGCGGGCGGTCCCTGGAGCTCACATGGAGGAGAATCATCGTGGCAACTGGAACCGTGAAGTGGTTCAACGCTGACAAGGGCTTCGGCTTTATCTCTCAAGACGGCGGAGGTTCGGACGTCTTCGTGCACTTCTCGGCGATCACCGGCTCCGGCTACAAGGAGCTGAGCGAAGGTCAGAAAGTCAATTTCGACGTGGTCCAGGGTCAGAAGGGCCCGCAAGCGGAAAACGTCACCATGCTGTAGCAAAGTATGCTGTAGCAAAGTATACGGTGCCCGGGTCATGGTTCCGGGCACCGTTCCCGTTTTCGCTCTGGGATCAGTCGCGGCCTTGCCGCCTCAGCGGGTCGTCATGCGAAACACCAGGGCGCCGGTGTGGGACGGGCGGTGACGGGTAGGTGCACCGACATGAGGGGTCCGATCAGCCCGGCACCGGTCACCGAGTGGCAGCCGCAGTACGTTCCGGCCTACCTGTCCAACGGCTTGATCGGCATAAGGGTCGGGCACATCCCGCTCCTGTATGGGGTGGCGACGATCAGCGGGTTCGAGGGCCTGGATCCGGTCACCGGGGTGGAGGCGCTCGCGCGCGCACCGTACCCGTTCGCCGGGGATGTCCAGATCGGTGACGCCGCCCTCTCCGATCCGTACCGCGCGACCCTGCTCGAACAGCGCTACGACTTCTCCTGCGGGGAGCTGCACACGCGCCTCACCCTCGAGACCGCCGAGGCTCGCGCCGAGATCGGCATGGTCACGCTGTGCAGCAGGACGCAGCCGACGCTGGCGCTACAGGAGACTCGGGTACGCGTGGACCGCGACTGCGACCTGACCCTCCTCGGCGGGCTCCAAGCGCGGGACGTACCCGGCTCCTGGGGGGCGGTGGCCGGTGGTCCTTTCGAGTGGCGCAGCCCCGGCGGCCTGAGCACGTGCGGGCTGGCGTACGACACCGAGTTCCATGGCACGGACAGGTTCGACCGCGCCCAACACCACCTCGGGTCCGGCCCGCTGATGACAAGCTACGCGTTCCGCGCCGCCACCGGCCGGGAGTACATGCTGCGCCAGTTGACCAGCCTGGTGCCGCAGGCACTGCACTCCCAGCCGCACATGCAGGCGGCCCGGCTGATTGATGCCGGACGGCGGCGCGGCTTCGACGGGCTGCGCGAGGAGAACCGGGCAGCTTGGGATGACCTATGGCGGGCTCGGCTGGTGCTGGAGGGGGCGCCGGAGCGCTGGCAGGCGCTGGCCGACGCGGCGATCTTCTATCTTCTGACCTCGGTGCACGGCGCTTCACCCAGCGCCACCTCGGTGTTCGGGCTGGCGTACTGGCCGGACTACCACTACTACCGAGGTCACCTGATGTGGGACATCGAGACCTTCGCGGTCCCGCCGCTGCTGCTGACGCTGCCGGACGCCGCGCTCGGCCTGCTGCGTTACCGCAGCTCGCGGCTGCCCGCGGCCATCGCGAACGCGGCGCTGACCGGTCATCGTGGCGCACAGTATCCGTGGGAGAGCAGCCTGCGCACCGGCCACGAGGCGGCGCCCATCGAGGCGGCGGCCCCGGGCACGGAGCACCACATCACCATGGATGTCGCCTGCGCCTTCGCCCGTTATGTGTACATGACGGGCGACTTCGACTTCGCCCGCTTTGAGGCGTGGCCGGTGTTGTGGGGGATCGCGGAGTGGATCGAGTCCCGCGTTGAGGCGACACCGCGTGGTTACGAGATCCGGCGGGTGGTCGGCATCGGGGAGACCGGCAAGGCGGTCGACAACGACGCGTTCACGAACATGGCCGCGGTTATGGCGCTGCGCGCGACGGTCGAACTTGGCCAGAAGCTGGGCCTGGCGTACCGGCAGGAGTGGAGGGCGATCGCGGACAGTCTCGTGATCCCGGTCGACGCGAGCACCGGCGTCATCGGCAACCACGACGGGTATGCCCTCGACGAGCCTAAAGGCGCCACGCCTGGTGCCGCCGCCGGCCTGTTCCCGCTGGGGTACCCGGCGGACGCGCGGACCGAGCGCGAGACATTGCGCTTCTACGTCGGGCTGGCCGACCAGTACGCGGGTGAGCCGATGCTTTCGGCCTTGCTTGGCGCATACGCGTGCCGGCTGGGCGACCGGGCAGCCGCGCTCGACCTTTTCGAGAAGGGGTACGGCGAATTCGTGGTTCAGCCCTACGCCATCACCACCGAGTACAGCCCCACCAAGTTCCCCAACCAGCCAATGGCCGGCCCGTTTACCGCCAACATCGGCGGCTTCCTCACCAGCTGCCTCTACGGGCTGACCGGCCTGCGGCTGCACCACGGCGATCCGGAATCCTGGTTCGAGCGCCCGGTCATGCTGCCCGAAGGCTGGGACGCGATCGATGTGGAACGGCTGTGGATGCGGCGCGAGCCGCGCGGGTTGCGCGCCGAGCACGGCGCCCAGCAGGCACGCCTGCGAAAGGCGTAGGGGTCACGCGGGGGCGATCAGTCGCGACCCTGCCATGTGGTCAGGCAGATCTCGTTACCCTCGGGGTCGGCCAGCACCCAGAAGGCCGGGGCCTCGCCGTCGGAGACGAGGGCACCACCTGCCACGAGGGCGGCGGCCAGGCGGGACTCGACCTGGTCGTGCGGCACGGCGAGGTCGAAGTGGACGCGGTTGCGCTGCGGGCGCGGGCCGTCCATCTGCTGGAACCAGATCGACGGGCCCTGCCCGCGCGGGTCGACGATGGCGTCGTTGGGGCCGGCGGGTGCGATCTCGTCGGCATAGTCAAGAACCGCCCGCCAGAAGGGCCGGATCGCCGGGATTTCGATGGCGTCGATCGCCATCTCGAGCATCTGGGTCGACTCCGGCTCGAACTTGAGACCCAGGTCGCTGAGCCGCACCACCAGATCGATCTCGGCGTCGGTCACCATGGCGGCGCCCGGGGCGAGGACGGTCAGGATCACGCGATCGTGGCGCAGGTCCAGCCGCAGGTGCCCCTCCACGCCGGGGATGGAAAGCACTTGCGCGGCAACGGCTCCCGCCTCGGCTAGCGAGCCCACGGGCACGCTTGTGCGAAGGTGGCCGAGCAGGAAGCGCCAGCCAAGGTCGGTCACCGCGGCTGAGGCCCGCTGCCGAGTCATAGTCATGCCCAGCATGATGCCGCACGGGTCTGACGCATGACACCGACGCCGCTTACATAATCTCCCCTATCGGGTGTTTTGTACCGATACGGTCGGCGAGCAGTTCAGGACGTGAGCGGCAATCTCATCGGCAGTCTCATCGTTGGAGACGTCCTCGCTTGCGCAGGCGACAAGCTCGGTGAGGTGGCCGCAGCCGGTCTGGCGGGACACCGCCTCCAGCCACCAGTGCCGGACCCGCTCGCTGGCGCCGCCCGCGCACAGCCGCTCGATCACTTCGATGATGTCCTTGTCCGCCAAAGGAAACGGCAGCCTGGCCAGGCGGACGTAGTCACGGTACTCGTCGGCGGCCATCCCGAAATTGGTCCAGCGGGCGGGGTCGGCCCCGGCCAGGCGCTCGGCGGCCTCAATGGCCTCGACCTCCCCGCCCGCGGTCGCGATCTCGGGCCACAGGTCGTATGCCTCGGGATCAAGCGGCGGGAACTCGGTGATGTCGGCGAGCCCGTCGTCGCTGACGTCCTCGGCGAGGTGCAGCAGGACCGAGAAGCCGGCGGGGCACGGTTCGATGATGATCCATCGGATCCCCCTCCTGCCACGGTGGAATGCCGGTCCGAGAAACTGCTCGATGGGTTTGCCCCGGCGCAGGGCACCGGCGGCGAAGCTCGGGGTGAGGTGGCGCACCCAGGCAGCTTACATAGATGACTTATAGGCCGGAGTCCGCCCACGCCGTTGGGCGGACTCCGGTTCCCTCATAGCGGCGTGCAGGTGACCGGTGAGGGTACGGGATTGCTGGTGTTGTTCCAGGTGGCCTGGAACCCGAATGTCGCGGAGGCGCCGGGGGAAACAGTGCCGTTATAGGACGCGTTCACCACGGTGACAGCCGATCCCGTCTGGGTGGTAATGCCGTTCCACGTGTTGTAGACGCTCTGACCGGCGGTGTAGGTCCAGTTCACGCGCCATCCGGTGAACTGCTGGGTGCCCGTGTTGGTGACCCTCACCTCGCCCTGGAAGGCGCCGCCCCAGCTGCCGGTGATGGTGTAGGTCGCCGAGCACGAGCGCGGGCCGCTCGAGGGCGACACGGACGGTGACACCGAGGGGGAGACCGACGGCGAAACGGAGGGCGACACCGATGGCGAGACGGACGGAGACACCGATGTGGAGGGGGAGGGGCTGGGATTCACGGTCGTGTCTCCATAAAGGATGCCTCTTCCGTTGGTACCCAGATAAACCCGGCCGTAGATCCGAGGGTCGCCGGTGATGGCCTGCCCCGCGTTTCCCCACTGGCGGTTGTTGTCGTTGATGCGCACCCAGGCGCCGCCCTGGTTGTTGGATCGATAGACGCCCGTCACGCCGTCGATGGTCGCCATCGCGTAGATGGCCGGGTAGGCGAAGCCGGGTGCGGCCCGGCCGAAGCCCACGTTCACCGAGCCGGTCACGTTCGAGGCCAGCTTGGTGAAGGTCACGCCGCCGTCGGTGGAGCGCCACATGCCACCCGCGCCCGTCAGCCATAGGTGGTTCTCGGACCCTGGCACGGACTGCAGGTGGATGTCGCCCGACGTCGGCAGCCCGCTCGCCGCGCCGGCCGTAAAGGTTTGCCCGCCGTTGGTGCTCCGGTACAGGGTTCCGTTGGCGTACCCGTAGAACTTCGTCGAGTTGACCCGGTCGGAGACTACCTGCGCGCCGGTGGGGATCCCGCTCGCCTGCGCGAACGAGCCGCCGAAACTGGTCGAGTACTGCACCGGGATGCCGCCGGGAGCCCACACGACCCGCGTTCCGTCGGCGCTGAGCGCCACCGTGCCGCCGCCGTTGACGCCGCCCGGTTCGCTTCCGCTGTACCAGGATTCGCCGTTGCTGAACGAGTAGCCGATGTGCGGGGCGGTATTGGCGTTGCCCACCCGCACCACCTGGTTGGGGTTGCTGGCGGCGAAGTCGATGCTCGTCGTGCTGCTGAAGTTGGGCTGGGTGAACATCATCGCCGGTACGGCGTCCAGGTTGGTATGCCGGAAGCCGGTCACGTCGCCCAGCGCCGAGAGCAGGTTCGCCCCGGACGGCGGGCTGATGAGGTCAAGGACGGCCGTCTCCTCAAGGCCCTTGGCCATGGGACGGATGGTGATGGTGGTGTTGGTGTCCCAGTTGGTCAGCTGGGTCGTCCCGTAGATCGTCGCACCCGTGCCGTACATCATGCGGTTGGAGTTGTGCGGGTCGATCTCCACGGATTCGTTCATCCACCCCAGTTTCGGGGTCTCCTCCGGCGGCTGCGGGTTACCCCCGAAGGTCAGCCACGGGTTGACGGAGACGTCCATACTGAACCTCTTGGTGCGGTTGGGGTACCCGGCCCAGTCCCAGATCGGCGTCCACGACGCCCCACCGTTGGTGCTGCGCCAGAAGATGGCGTCGGGCCACCACGAGATCTGGCTGGCGACCATGACGGTGTTGGGGTTGCGCCGGTCGATGGTCAGGCCGCTGAAGCCGTAGTACTGGCTGCCGCCGCCCGGCACCGGCGGGGTGATGTTGGTCCAGGCGCCGGTGGCGCGGTTGAACTTCCACACCTGCCCGTTGCCGCCGTCGTAGGGCCCGCCCGTGTCGCTGCTGGCCGTGTAGAGGAACGCGCCGACGTGGTCGAAAACCCCTTTGTGGGCAAGGAATCCGGTGGGCTGGCCGGCGATGCGCTCCCAGCTGGTGCCGTTGTTGGTGCTGCGGTAGACCGGGTTGGCCTTGTCCGCCACGCCGACATAGATGTGACCGTTGCTGCGGTCGAAGGTGACCCAGGTCAGGCCCTGGTTCTGGCTGAGGTAACCGTTGGTGTCACCGGGGTCCTGCACGTAGTTGCCGGCGTTGGGGAAGTTGGTGACGCGGCTGAAGGTGGCGCCGAAATCGGTGCTGCGCCAAAGGCCGTTGCCTCCCTCGGCGGCGTAGTACACATCCGAGTTGCGCGTCGGGTTGACGGCCAGCCGCTCGCCCTGGCCGCGGCCGGGCATGTTGCCGCCGTTCTTGAACGGCAGGTTGAAGATCTGCCAGGTGTTGCCCCTGTCGGTGGAGCGCAGGATGGCTCCGTTGTTGGGGTCCCAGCTGTTGGTGTACATGCCGACCGCGGCGTAGACCCGGTTGGTCTGCACCGGGTCGGTGGCGATGCTGGTGACGCCGTTCCAGCCCCAGCGGTCCCAGCCGACCCAGTCCAGCAGCGGGGTCCAGGACTGGGTCGACTCCGTCCACCGGTACGCGCCGCCGATGTCGGTGCGGGCGTAGATCAGGTTGGCCTCGGTCTGGTTGAAAACGATCCCTGGGACGAACCCACCACCGTCGATGCGGACGTTCTTCCAGGTGTAGGCCTCGCTCGGGGCGGCCTTGGCCGGCCCTTCGGCGACCTGGGTGGTGATGACCGCGAGCGTGCTGGCGATGAGGGTGGCCACGATCGCCGGAGCTAGACCGCGGCGGTCGATGGCGCGGGAGCGCGACGACAGAAGCATGTCGTCTTCCTTTCGATAGCCGGGCAGGGCTCATCGCCTGCCCGGGATTCATTCGAAGAAGGCTCCCGATGAAAGGTTCCTACGCCGCCGCCCGGCTGTCAATAGTTTGACGCCTAAACGAATTCGACGGAGAGCCGCTCGGCGTTTACCGCGTGATACGTCCCCGGGTCAATAGGTCCGCGTTCGCAGGTTTGTTGCAGAGATTGTCGGACCGCCGGTCTAGCCTGCGGCTCGTGACCAACGACGACGCCGAAAGACTTATGCGTGACACTCCCAAAAACGTTGCAAAATCGGGGCCGCGCCCGGAGCCCTGGTGGGCCACGGTGCCACCGGAGTTCTTCGCCCCGAAGCCGAAGCCGGAGCCCGCCCCGCTCAAGCCGGACAAGCCGGTGACGCGGCGCCAACCAACCGTCAGGCGCACGCCGGGCCCGGGAAGGCCATCGGTGATGACCGACGAAATGATCGAAGATGCCAAGAAGATGCACGCCTCGGGCGAGTACTCGGCGGCGGAGATCGCCAGGGAGCTGGGCGTCTCCCGATCGACGATCTTTCGTCACCTCGATTTTTGAGACCTTTTTGGAACGAACGCATATGTGTTTTCGCGGAACGCCCGCCGCGTGGGCGCCGTCGGTCAACGCTCGGGGAGGTTGCCCGCGTCGACGTGGTCGAGGACCGTTGCGGCGCCTCCCTTTGCGGCCGCGCTATGGCCGAGGGTCGAGGCGGTGATGCGTGTGCCGTCCTCGGGCGCCACGCCCCGCTCGCGCAGCTCCTGCTCCGCCGCCGGGATGAGCCAGTTTGCCAGCGGCACGAAGTAGCCGCCCAGCACCACGACCTCCGGGTCAAGCAGGTTGACGATGGTGGCGACCCCTTGCCCCAGCGCCTTTCCAGCCTCCTCCAGCGCGGTCAGCACCACCTTCTCCCCCGCCTTGGCCCGGCGGACGACCTCGGCGACGTCGCGTTCCAGGTCGGTGATGACATCGTCGGCCGAGTCGGGCAAAGCCTTGTGCACCAATGCGTTCACACCCGCCAGCGCCTCGAGGCAGCCGCGCCTGCCACAGCCGCACGCCGGCCCGGCCGGATCGATCTGCACGTGGCCGATCTCGCCGGGAAAGCCGCGTGCCCCGCGCAAAAGCCTGCCATCGCTGATGATGCCGGCGCCGATGCCGACCTCACCCGTGAGGTAGACAAGGTTGGAGGTGCCGGCGTGGTCACCGTAGCGCGCCTCCGCGATCGCGGCCAGGTTGGCGTCATTGTCCACATTGACGTCATAGGCGGGCTCGCGCAGCGCCCGGTTGACCCGGTCGCGCAGGTCGACGTCCTGCCACCGCAGGTTGGGGGCGAGGCGCACCACGCCGTCGGCGGCGACGAGGCCCGGTACCCCGACGGTGAGGCCGAGCACCCGGCGCCCCTCCTTGGTCACCCGGCTCACCGCCCGCTTGCCAAGCGCCGCAATGGCCGTCGCCGCTTGAGCCGGCGCCGAGCCGACCCCGTCGAAGGTGCGCCGCCACGACAGGATCTCCTCACCGGCGAGGTCGATGGCGACGGCAGTCAGGTAATCGACGTTGACCTCGAGCCCGATCGCGGCATACGGCGAGCCGTCGAGAACGAGCATGGTCGCCGGGCGGCCGATCCTGTTCTCCGTCAGGCCGGTCTCGCGCAGCAGCTGCCGCTCGATGAGGTCGGCGACGAGGCTGGAGACCGTCGCCTTGTTCAGGCCCGTGGCCGCCGCTATGTCGGCGCGGGAGCAGGGCACATGGCCGCGGACATAGCGCAGCACGACGGCGAGGTTGGTCGCGCGCACGTCGGCGAAGTCCGCCGGCTGCGGCCCGCGCGGTAGTGTAATCACCTTTGCCCTCCGGACGCCGTGCTGATAGACCCGGTGATGACGTCGCTTCATCATGCCTGATGCCCGAAAACCCGGCGGTAGTGACGCTGACGCTCATCCCGGTCCTGCTGGTCTACCCCTTCGTGCAGCGCCACCTCACCAAGGGCGTCCTCCTCGGAGCCATCAAAGGCTAAGGCGTGAAAGGAATCGTAACCGCGCCTGGGCGTAACGCTCGCGTACGAACGGCTGCGGCGGGCCGTCATAGCGGCGCACCCCCTCCATCGTCCACTCGGGACGCTGCCCGGTCAGTGCCCAGGCTGCCTGCCGCGCCGCACCCTCTGCCACATACTCTCCATCAGGGGGTACCGCGACCGGCCGCCCGAGGACCGAGGGCGCGATGCGTTGCACCGCTTGCGACTTGGCCCCGCCGCCGATGAGGATGATGCGGCTGGGCTCGGTCCCCTGCTCGATGAGCGCGTCGAGCCCGTCGGCGAGGGCGCAGAGCATGCCCTCGACCGCCGCGCGGGCCAGGTGCGCGGGCGTGGAGTTGCCCAGCGTCAGCCCGTGGATGGCCCCGGTGGCATCGGGCTCGTTCGGCGTGCGCTCGCCCTCCAGGTACGGCACCATCACCAGCCCTCCGCTGCCGGGCGGGGCCTGCAGTGCCAGCTGCGAGAGCGCGTCGACGGAGACGCCGAGCATCCTGGCGGTGGCGGCGAGCACGCGGGCGGCGTTGAGGGTACACACCAATGGCAGGAAAACCCCTGTGGCGTCGGCGAATCCGGCCACGATCCCGGTGCCGTCCGCCGCCGGGACCCGCGCCACGCTGAAGACCGTGCCGGAGGTGCCGATGGAGACGATGACGTCGCCTGGCTCGGCGCCCAGGCCCAGCGCCGCGGCGGCGTTGTCGCCCGCGCCAGGCCCGATGAGCACGCCCGTGCCCGTGGTTCCGGCGGGGTCCGAAGGTCCGAGCACCATCGGCACTCCCGCGTCGTGGCCGAGCGCCATGCGCAGCAGGTCGTGCCGGTACTGCCCGGCGGCGGGCGACCAGTAGCCCGTCCCTGAGGCGTCGCTGCGATCGGTGACGAGACTGTCCAATACGGACGATCCACCCAGCCGCCAGGTGAGCCAGTCGTGCGGCAGGCACACCGCCGCCGTGGCCGCCGCGTGGTGTGGCTCGTGCTCGGCGAGCCAGCGCAGCTTGGTGGCGGTGAACGAGGCGACCGGCACGCTGCCGACCGCCTGTGCCCACCTCTCCGCGCCGCCGAACTCGATGATCAGATCCGCGGCGGCCTGCGCCGAGCGGGTGTCGTTCCACAGCAGCGCGGGCCGCACCACCTCGCCCGCCTCGTCCAGGCACACCATGCCGTGCTGTTGAGCCCCAACGGATATCGCCGTCACCCCGTCGAGCCCGCCCGCATCCGCCAGGGCGGCCTGCAAGGCCTCCCACCACCTCGACGGCGGGCACTGCGTCCCGTCCGGGTGAGCGGCCCGCCCCGTCCGGACCGGCGCACCGGTCTCGGCGTCGCGGACGACCACCTTGCACGCTTGGGTCGACGAGTCGACCCCGGCGACAAGTGCCATCTCAGCGCGCCCCCATCAGGTGCTCGACGGCGAGCTGGTTGAGCCGCACGAAGCCGCAGCCGCGCGCGCCCACCGCGTCAGGGTCGAACTTCTCGTACGCCGTCTCGTCGGCGAGCAGCTGGGCGACGGTCTCGCCGGGGGCGAGCGTCGGCGTGGCAAGCTCGTCCACCCTCGACGCCGCCCGCGCCTCGATGACCTCGGGGTCGGCGCGGAATGCCGCCGCCCGCTCCTTGAGCAGGGTGTAGGTGCGCATGTTCGCGGCGGCCGACGCCCACACGCCCGTGATGTCCTCGGTGCGCGATGGCTTGTAGTCGAAGTGGCGCGGGCCCGTATAGGCGTTGCCGTGCTCGAGGAGGTCGACGAGGAAGAAGGCGTTGAGGATGTCGCCGTGCCCGAAGACCAGATCCTGGTCGAACTTGATGCCGCGCTGGCCGTTGAGGTCGATGTGGAAGAGCTTGCCGTGCCACAGCGCCTGGGCGATGCCGTGCAGGAAGTTCAGCCCGGCCATCTGCTCGTGGCCGACCTCCGGGTTGAGCCCCACCAGGTGGGCGTGCTCGAGCTCGTTGATGAACGCCAGCGCGTGCCCGACCGTGGGCAGCAGGATGTCGCCGCGTGGCTCGTTGGGCTTGGGCTCCAACGCGAAACGGATGTCGTACCCCTTCTCGATGACGTACGACGTCAGCAGGTTCAGGCCCTCGGCGTAGCGGTCGAGCGCCGCGCGCACGTCCTTGGCGGCGTCGGACTCCGAACCCTCGCGCCCGCCCCACAGCACATAGGTTTTCGCGCCAAGCTCGGCCGCCAGGTCCAGGTTGCGCAGCACCTTGCGCAGGGCGAAGCGGCGCACGGAGCGGTCGTTGGCGGTGACGGCGCCGTCCTTGAAGACCGGGTGGTAGAACAGGTTGGTGGTGGCCATCGGCACGATGAGGCCGGTCTCGTCGAGCGCCGCCTTGAACCGGTCGATGTGCTGCCGGCGTTCCGAGTCGCTGGAGCCGAACGGGATCAGGTCGTCGTCGTGGAAGGTGACGCCGGTGGCGCCCAGCTCGGCCAGGCGGTGCACGGTCTCGACCGGGTCGAGCGGTGGCCGGGTGGCGTCGCCGAACGGGTCGCGCGCCTGCCAGCCGACGGTCCAGAGGCCAAAGGTAAAAGGTGTGTCCTGCATTGCAGTCATGTTCGATGCTCCTCAATGATCTTCGGTTGGGCGTTGCGGCCCGCGACCGCGGCGAACTCCACCCCCGCGATGCGCGCCGGCCCGCTTGACTCAACGATGAAAGTGTTGCCCTGGTGCCGCGCGGTCACCATTGTCACGCCGTCATTGTCGCGGATCTCGGCCGCACCTGGGAGGCCGCCGAAGCTCAGCAGCGTGATCCCGGCCCACGGCCCGCCGGGCATGTGCTGCACGGCCGGGATGGTGCAGCCGGGGCGGGCCAGGCGGGTCACCTTCGACTTCCCCGCCGACCTGGCCTCGTTCACCCGGCTCGATGGCAGGCGCGCGGTGGAGCCCGGCCTGGTGGATCTGCGGGTCGCGTCCTCGAGCGAGCAGGTGCGCCACGTCATCGGCGTGGATATGGTGGGCGCACGGCGGATCGTGGGACACGATCGGCGGATGACGATGGGGGTGACCGTTGCGGACGTTTGAGGTGGCGATCGCGGGCGCGGGTGGGATAGCGGGGGTCCACGCCGCCTCGCTCGACCCGCGCATGCGCCTGGTCGCGATCGCCGAGGTCAGCGAGGCGGCGCGGGAGGCGTTCGCCGCCAAGTGGCCGGTGGAGCGCACCTATGCCACGCTTGACGATCTGCTCGCGTCGGAGAGCCCGGATCTGGTAAACCTTTGCACGCCACCGGGTTTGCACTTCCAGCAGGCGATCGCGTGCCTTGACAAGGGTTTGACGGTGCTGTGCGAGAAGCCTCCCGCGCTGAGTCTGTCCGAAATGGACAAGCTGGCGGCGGCCGGGGGTAAGCGGTTTGCGACCGTGTCGCAGCACCGTTTCGGGGGTGGGGCGCTGGCGCTGCGCTCGGTGATCGCGGGTGGTTCGTTCGGCGAGCCGATGACCGCCGTCTGCCACACGCTCTGGTACAGGCCCGACAGCTACTTCGCTGTGCCATGGCGCGGCTCGTGGGAGCAGGAGGGCGGCGGCCCTACGATGGGCCACGGCATCCACCAGATGGACCTGATGCTCTCCGTGCTCGGCGAATGGGAGTCGGTGATGGCGGTTGCGGTGCGGCGGGCACGGCCCACCGCGACCGAGGATCTGTCGCACGCCATCGTCACCTTCGCCAGCGGTGCCGTCGCCAGCGTCGTCAACAGCCTGCTTTCGCCGCGCGAAACCTCTTATCTGCGTTTCGATTTCGCGCGGGCGACCGTGGAGCTGAGTCACCTTTACGGGTACGGCGACGGGGATTGGACGGTCACGGCGGTCCCCGGGCACGAGCAGGAGGTCGCCGCGGCCTGGTCGGCCGGGCTCGCCGGGCGTTCGCGCCCCAGCGGGCATGGCGCCCAGTTCGCAGCGGTCCTCGACGCGATCCAGGCCGGGCAGGCGCCACCGGTGGGGATGGCCGACGCCCGCGCGACTCTCGAGCTCATCGCCGCGATCTACGCCTCGGCGCATGGCTGCAGGGCCGTGCGCCGGGGCGAGATCGGCCCCGATTCGCCGTTCTATCACCGGATGGATGGGGGTTTCGGTGTTGCGTCTGATCAACTCGGCTGACGCACTGTCCGTCCACTATGGACAGCAAGAGCTCTTCTCGTACGTCTACCAACCGGACACGCCCCAACTCGAGTCGCCCCGCCCGTACTTCCACCCCGTCTACACTCTCGGCGGGGAGGCGGTGACCCTGTTCCGCCCGGAGGACCACGTGTGGCACAAGGGGATCGCTTGGTCCCTGCCCAACGTGGGCACCGAGAACTTCTGGGGCGGGGTGACCTATCTGAGGGACCGGGGTTACATGCAGCTCAACAACAACGGGGCGATGGTGCACGAGGAGTTCCTGCGCCTGACCCCGGCGACAGTGGCGCACCGCCTGCATTGGGTCACCGAGGCGGGCGACGTGTGGTTCCGGGACGTGCGCCGCTTCGACGTCAGCGTCTACGCCGACCAGTCGGCTTGGGTGCTCGCCTTCGGCACCGCCATGACCAACGTCAGCGGGCAGGACATCGTCATCGGCAGCCCGACCACAGAGGGGCGCGAAAACGCAGGCTACGGCGGGCTTTTCTGGCGCGGGCCGTCGCCCTTCGTCGGCGGTCGCGTCTATGTGCCGGTTGGTGAGGGTGGCGATGAGTTGATGGGCGTGCGGGGGCCGTGGCTCGGTTTCACGAGCGGCTCGGCGACGCTGGTTTTCGTCGACGCGCCCGAGAACCCGGGTCACCCAACGAAATGGTTCGTGCGCACCGGTATCTACGCATGCCTTTGCCCCGCGCCGTTCTTCGACACCCCGGTGAAGGTGGCCCATGGCGAGAGCGTCCTTTTCCGCTACGCGGTAGTCATCGCCGATGGCGACCCCGGCCGCCCGGGCGCGGCCGACCTGGCGCTCCTGGGCCAATCGGCTATAAGCGATTCACACTGGATTCCCGCACCACCAATTCGGGTTCGAAGGGAACCTGTCGAAGGCGGTGCGCCGTTCGATCCGGGCATGTAGAGAACCGCGTCGCGGCTCCGTCCTACGGTTATACAAGAAAGGAAGCTGACATGACCAAGTACCTGTTGACCGTGGACTACAACGGCGGAGACGTCGACACCCCGATGACCGAATGGGAGCCGCAGGAGATAAAGGCGCACATGGACTACTACCGGGCGCTCAACGACGAGCTGACCAAAAGCGGTGAGCTGGTTGAGCTGCACGCGCTGACCGGGCCCGAGCTGGCAAAGATCGTCGTGTCCGACGGCGCGACCGCTCCCGTGGTCACCGACGGGCCGTTCGCGGAGTTCAAGGAGATGCTCGCGGGTTACGAGCTGGTCGACGTCGAGTCGCAGGAGCGGGCCATCGAGATCGCCGCCAAGCTCTCGGCCGTGCCCGGCCCCGGCGGCGTGCCGCTGCGGCAGCCGATCGGGGTGCGGCGGGTGATGGACGCGTCCGATTCGCTTGACTGATCGCTTGACTGACACGCCGGGCCTTGAGGACCTGCTGCGCGAGCTGGCGCCGCAGGTCCTCGGCGTGCTCGTACGGCGCTTCGGCGACTTCGACGCGGCCGAGGACGCCGTGCAGGAGGCGCTGCTCGCGGCCGCCATGCACTGGCCGCGGGAAGGCATGCCGGACAACCCACGCGGCTGGCTCATCCAGACCGGCTCCCGCAAGCTGCTGGATCAGATGCGCAGCGAGCAGGCGCGGCGGCGCCGCGAGGCCATCGCCGCGTCGCTGGAGACCGGGGGCGAGGTCCCGGACCGCGACGACACATTGACCGTGCTGTTCATGTGCTGCCATCCGGCGCTGACCCCCGCGTCGGCGATCGCGCTGACATTGCGGGCGATCGGCGGCCTCACCACTGCTGAGATCGCCAGCGCCTTCCTCGTGCCCGAGGCCACCATGGCGCAGCGGATCAGCCGGGCCAAGCAGCGCATCAAAGCTTCAGGGGTACCCTTCCGGGCACCGGACGCCTCGGACTGGACGCAGCGGGTGCGGTCGGTCCTGCACATCCTGTACCTCATCTTCAACGAGGGCTATGCCAGCAGCACCGGCGACGCCGTGCACCGGGTCGAGCTGTCCGCCGAGGCGATCCGGCTCGCCCGCATCGCGCGCCGCCTGCTCCCCGACGACGGTGAGGTCGCCGGCCTGCTGGCGCTGATGCTGCTCACCGACGCCCGCAGGCCCGCCCGCACCGGCAGCGGCGGTGAGCTGATCCCACTGTCCGAACAGGACAGAAGTTTGTGGGACAGGGCACTGATCACCGAAGGGCTCGAAATACTCGACGATGCCGTCGCCAAGGGCGCCGTCGGCGAATACCAGCTGCAGGCCGCCATCGCCGCCCTGCACGGCCGCGCCGCCCGCGTCGAGGACACCGACTGGCCGCAAATCCTTGCGCTGTACGGTTTGCTCGAGCGGATGACCGGCAATCCGATCGTCTCCCTCAACCGGGCCGTCGCGGCGGCGATGGTGCACGGGCCGCAAGCCGGCCTGCGCGAGCTGGAGGCGCTGGAGGGGCAGCTGAAAGGGCACCACCGGCTCTCCGCGGTGCGGGCGCACCTGTACGAGATGGCCGGAGACCCGTTGGCGGCGATCGAGCACTATCAGGCCGCTGCCGCGCGCACGGCCAGCCTTCCCGAAAAGCACTACCTGACCACCCGGGCCGCCCAGCTCAGAGCGGCCGCCCGCCGGTGAGAAACGCGAAACCGTATGGCTCCCGGTATCAGGTTTGACCAATGAAGTCACCATGGCGGCATGCAGATCGTGGAGGTTACCACCTTCGGGGTGCGCTCGGCCGTCATCACGCTGAGGCGCAGTGGTTCCCCACTCAGGTTCGTTCTCTACCCGATGCTCCACATGGCCGCCGAGGCCTTCTACACCGAGGTGAGCCGGCGGCTCAAGAGCGCCGATGTCATCGTCGTTGAGGGAGTGGGCGGGTCCGGTCCGCCCCGCAAGGGGCGTTGCTCGTGCACGCCTTGACATCCAGCTACCGGGTGCTCAAGTTCAACCGGCGGGCGGGCATGGTGGAGCAGGACATCGACCACAAGGTGTACGGCGTGCCCGTGATCACGCCGGATGTGAGCGCCGAGGAGTTTCGCGGCGCGTGGAGAAAAATCCCGTTCAAGCATCGACTGCTGCTGTGGCTCATGCTGCCGATTGTCGTGATTGGACGGTTGTTCGGCGGCACCAGGGCGATCTGGGCGATGGCGATGGAGGAGACCGACGAGACCGAAAGTCCCATTGACGACGTCCCGGAGATGGCCGAGGCGTTCTGTGGCGAGCGTGACCGGCGGCTTCTGGCGGCCCTGCACGACGTCTACGAGAGCCGGGGGAGCGGGAGCGTCGAGGTCGCCGTCGTCTAAGGCGCGGGCCACGTCACGGCGATCGTTCGGGGACTGATGGACCGCTACGATTTCAGGCCAAGGTCGGCTGATTGGGTAACCGTCGTGGAGCTTTGATGTTCTTCATCGGAGTGCGCGATGCGCGTCATCTCGCGCCACAGCACCACGACGAAGACCGCGGAGCCGATGAAGGCGAACCAGAACGGCGCGGTGACACCGAAGCGGGTCGCGAGCACGCCGCCGATGGCCGAGCCGACCACCAGGCCGCCGAAGACACAGATGGTGTTGAGGCTGCTGACCCGGCCCTGCAGGTGCGTGGGCACGGCCCGTTGCCGCACTGTGATGGAGGTGGTGCCCCAGATGAAGGCGTGCGCGCCGAAGATGAAGAAGATGATCGAGGCTAGCCAGGCCGATGTGGTGAGCGCGAGGCAGAGGTGCGTCAGGGTCTCGATGATCAGGCCGATGCGCATCACGTTACCCAGGCTCACGCGCCGCGTGATGGTGCCGTAGAGCGCCGTGCCGAGCAGGCCACCCGCGGCCGAGACGGTGGTGAGGAGTCCGTAGCCTATCGGGCCAAGGCCGAGCCGCTGCTGGACGTAGAGCACCAGGATGCCCCAGGCCGCGCCGAACGTGACGTTGAAGATGAGGATGGTGAGGGCGAGCGTGCGTACGGCCGCGTGATGGATGGTCCAGTGGAAGCCCTCGGCGATGTCGCGCCTGATGCTGCGCTTGTCCACCTCGGGGTTGTGGCCGTGGGGCGGTAGCACGATGCGCGAGACAAGCATCAAGCCGGCGACGGCAAGGACGGCCTGCGCAACGAACGGCGAGATCATTCCCGCGCCGAACATGGTCGCGCCGATCGGCGGGCCGGCCAGCTGGTTGAGCGTGATGAACCCGGTCTGCAGGCGGGCGTTGGCCAGCGCGAGGTCGTTGCGGTGCACCAGCATCGGGGTGAGCGTCGCCGAGGTGTTGTCGGCGAAGACCTCGGCGGTGGCGAGCAGCCCGAGCGCCACCAGCGCCCAGGCGGCCGTGATGTGGCCGGTCGCCATCGTGATGACAAGGGCGGCAAGGACCACGGCGCGGAAGGCGTTTGCCACGAGCACGATCCGCCGCCGGTCGAGCCGGTCCGACAGCACCCCGGCGTGAAGGCCGAACACCAGCGGCGGCGCCCAGCGCAGCAGCGCGGCGAGCGAGACCAGGAACGGGTCGGCGGTCAGCGAGGCCACGAGCAACGGCCCGGCTGCCATGGCCACACCGTCGCCGAGGTTGGTCGTCCACGACGAGGCCAGTAGCCAGCGGTAGCCGGCACCCAGCCGCGAAGGCACCAGAGTTTCGAGGAGGCCGCCCATAAGAGCGTGACCCTACGTCGGCGGTCTGACCAGTCGCAACGGTATTACGCGCCAGGCAGGCGGTGGGCAGGGCGCTGAGCGCGGCATACTTTCGGGCATGACCGCCGAGTACTTCGACCAGTGGTTCGCCGACATCGCTGCTTCCGCCGCGCGGCAGCGTTTGTTCACCGAGTGCCTCGGGCTGCCCGCCGAGATCGAGCCGTCCAACCTGCTGCCGTTGGACGGCTTGGCGACAGTTGCCCAGGCTCTCGTGGTACCCGAGGATGGTTTGCTGGTTGATGTAGCGTGCGGCAGGGGCGGGCCGGGAATGTGGATCGCTCGGCGGGCCCGCTGTCACTTGACCGGGGTCGACTTCTCGCCGGAGGCGGTCGCTCAGGCATCGCGGCGCCGGGTTTTGTTCGGGCTTGAGTCCAAGGCGAACTTCGTGGTCGGCAAATTGAACTCGGTCGGGCTTGCCGACGACATAGCCGATGCGGTGATGTGCATCGACGCGTTTCAGTTCGCTGACGATGCTGTCGCGGCCGCTGTAGAACTGCGCAGGGTGTTACGGCCGGGCGGGCGGATCGTCCTGACGTCATGGGAACCTGTGGACCGGGCCGACGAGTTGGCACGCGCGCGGCTGCGCCGGGTCGACCTGGCCGGATCGCTGTCTGCGGCGGGATTCCAGGCCATCGAGGTAACCGAGCGAGCCGACTGGCACGACGTGGCCCGACGGCTCTGGGAGCGCTCGCTCACCCTCGATGCGGCCGGCGACCCCGCGCTGGAATCGACGCGGGCCGAGGCGGTAGACAGCCTGCGGGACCACGATCGCCTGCGCCGCGTGATGGCTACCGCCGTCGCACCCTAGCCGGCGACGGCCGAACGTCGCAGTTTCAAGACAGCCGTCAATGCCTTGCGCCACAATGGCACCCTCACATGCCGCGCGCGATGAACACCTTGCGCACTGCACAGCTCCAGCGGGCTGTATGCTTGACGCACACCCAACGGGAGCCGGGTGGCGCAATCACGTGCATGCCCATCCGCTTCCAAAGGTGGATCCATGAGATCTCGTTTAATGATCGCCGCTGCGAGCGCGGCCGCGATCACACTGATCGTCTCGCTTCTCGTCGCCGTCCAGCCAGCCCAGGCCGCCGTCGGCCTGCGCATCACCAACGGCCGCTTGGTCGAGGCGAATGGCACCCCGTTCATCATGCGCGGCACCAGCCACGCCCACGTCTGGTACCAGAACCAGACCAGCTCCTTGGCCAACATAAAGTCGTTGAGCGCCAACACCGTTCGCGTGGTGCTCAGCGGGGGCAGGTGGACGCCGGTCAACGGCGTCGCCGACGTGACCAACATCGTGAACCTGTGCAAGGCCAGCCGGCTCATCTGCATGCTGGAGAACCACGACACCACCGGCTTCGGCGAGCAGCAGAACGAGTGGACCCTCGACCGGGCGGTCGACTACTGGATCAGCGTCCAGAGTGCCCTGACCGGGCAGGAGAACTACGTTCTCATCAACATCGGCAATGAGCCCTACGGCAACAACAACGCGGCGGCCTGGACCCAGGCGACCACCAACGCCATTGCGCGCATGCGCAACGCCGGCTTGGACCACACGCTCGTCGTCGACGCGCCCAACTGGGGCCAGGACTGGCAGTTCGTCATGCGCTACAACGCTGCGAGCGTCTTCAACGCCGACGTCGACCGCAACACCCTCTTCTCGATCCACATGTACGGAGTCTTCAACACCGCTCAGGAGATCATCGACTACCTGCAGTCGTTCCAGTCCCGCAACCTGCCCATCGTCATCGGCGAGTTCGGGCACAACCACTCCGACGGCGACCCCGACGAGGACACCATCATGGCCCAGGCCGTCACGCGCGGCATCGGCTACCTCGGATGGTCATGGAGCGGCAACAGCGGCGGTGTCGAGTACCTGGACCAGGTGACGGCGTTCAACGTCAACCAGCTGACCCCGTGGGGGCAGAGATTGTTCAACGGTACCAACGGGATCCGGGCGACCTCGGTGCAGGCCACCATCTACGGCAACCAGACGGGCTCCCCCACGCCGTCGGTCAGCCCCTCACGATCCCCCTCGGCTTCCCCCTCCCCCTCCCCCTCACCGTCGCCTTCGCCCAGTGGCAACCGCTCGTGCACGGCCACCTACACGAATGTCAACCAGTGGCCGGGCGGCTTCCAGGGCGAGGTGCGGGTGACCGCGGGCGGAGCCGCTATCACCGGCTGGCGGGTCACCTGGACGTGGGCCAACGGCCAGGGCATCTACCAGTCGTGGAATGCCAACATCACACCGGGCGTCAACCCCGTGAACGCCACGAACATGCCCTACAACGGAAACCTCGGCGCGGGCCAGAGCACCACGTTCGGCTTCCTCGCCACATGGAATAACGCCACCAACACCAACCCGGCCCCGACCTGCTCGGCGAGCTGAGTGCAAAGCCGGCGCGCCGTCTCGGGAGGGGGACGGCGCGCCCTTCATGATCTGTTGATCTCGTATTTTCGGGAAAGTGCGGCCTCAACCCGCTGGGAGACAGCACTTCCGGGATACTGCTAGATCGATCGTCAGAACGCGTGGGCGGGGCCGGTGACACGCAGCCCGACCGGTTCGCCGATGCGCGGGATGATGCCGGTGCCCAGGATGCGTGCGGCGAGCTCGGTGCCCTCCGGCAAGCGAACGCCGATGACGGCGTCGTGGCCGTGGAAGTCGGTGCGGATGACGACGGCGTCGGCGCCCCCGGTCAGCTCGATCTGCTCGGGGCGCAACAGGATCCTGGTGCCACGGCCGGAGACCGCGATTCCGTGGAGGAGCGGGTGGCCGGCGGGCAGCCAGACCGCCTCGCCTACGAAGCCCGCCACCCAGGCATCGCGCGGTGCCGCGTAAACAGAGGTCGGTGGTCCACTTTGGACTATGCCGCCCTCGCGCATCACGGCAATCTCGTCGGCGATCGACAGCGCCTCGCCCTGATCGTGCGTGACCAGCAGCGCGGTTGCGCCGTCGGCTTGCAGGGCGGCCCGGATGTCGCGGCGCAGCTCGACCCGCAGCGCGGCGTCGAGCGCGCTGAACGGCTCGTCCAGCAGGACGACGGGAGGCCTGGGTGCCAGCGCCCGCGCCACCGCGACCCGCTGCTGCTGCCCGCCCGAAAGCTGGTGCGGCATGCGCGATCCGTAGCCCTCGAGCCCCACGAGCGCCAGCGTTTCCTCGACCCGGCCTCGGGAACGGGCGGCGCGATCAAGGCCGTAGGCGACGTTGTGCCACACCGAAAGGTGCGGGAAAAGGGCGCCCTCCTGCGGCACCACCGCGATACGGCGGCGTTGCGGCGCAATGGAAGTCACGTCCCTGCCGGCCACGGTGATCCGCCCGGCGTCGACAGTATCGAAGCCGGCAACGCAGCGAAGCAGCGTCGTCTTGCCGCAGCCCGACGGTCCGAGCACCGCGACCAGATGTCCGGTGTGGACGGACAGGTCGATTCCGTCCAGGGCCTTGACGGCGCCGAAACGCTTGTGCACGCCTGTGAGGATCAGCTCAGCCATGGCGGATCAGCCACCAGGTGGGTACCGCCGCGATGAGCACCAGGACGACGGCGTAGGGCGCGGCGGCGGCGAACTCGGCCGCGCTGGTGTGCGTCCAGAGCTCCGTGGCGAGCGTGTCATATCCGTTGGGGCGCAACAGAAGCGTGGCGGGCAGCTCCTTCATGCAGGTCAGGAACACCAGCGCCGTGCCGGCACCGATGCCCGGCGCGGCGAGCGGCACGGTGATCGTCCTGGCCACCGCCCACGGCCCCCGGCCAAGCGAGCGCGCGACCTCCTCCAGGGCGGGAGGCGCCTGCGCCGCAGCCGAGCTCACCGCCCCCACCGCCAGGGGGAGGAAAAGCGCCGCATAGGCAAGGGCCAAGAGCCAAACCGTTTGATATAGGGGGTACGCAACGCGAACGCCAAAAAACACCAATGAAAGCCCGATGACGAGTCCCGGCAGGGCATGCGACAGGTAGGCCACGCGATCAAGCATGGTGGCGACCGGTCCGGGCGAGCGGGCGCCCAGCAGGCCGACCGGCATCGCGAGCAGGAGCGTGAGCACCGCGCCGAGCAGGGCGGCCCACAGGGACTGTCCCGCCGCGGTCACCACCTCGGAGACCGACCCGGGGCGCGAGACCCCGGCCCCGAACCAGCGCACGAGGCTGAGCAGCGGCACGCCCAAGGCCGTTGCCGACACGGCCGCGAAGAAGGCCCAGACCGCGAACCGAAGGCGCCCAAGGGTTATCCGGGTGTGAGCGCGGACGCTGACCCGGGCATAGCGGGCGCCGCGCCGCCGGGTCAGGCCCTCGCCAACGAGTAGCGCGACGGTCAGCACCACAAGCACGGTCGCCAGGACGAGGGCGCCGGTCCGGTCGAACCCGAGGTTGATGGAGGTGAAGATGGCGCGGGTGAACACCTCCACCCGCACGATGGAGACCGCCCCGAAGTCGGAGAGCACGTATAGCGCCACGAGCAGGCCACCGGCCGCGACCGCGGGCCGGATCTGGCGCAGCGTCACGGAGGCGAACGTGGCCAGCGGCCCGCGGCCCAGCGAGCGCGCCACCTCCTCCTGCGCCGGGTCCGCACCGGCCAGGGCCGCCGCCACGGGGAGGTAGACATACGGGTACGAGCAAAGGGTCAGAACCAAGGCGGCGTCCCAGAACCCCTCGAAGTTGTCCACTGTGGACACCCATGCGAAGCCCGCGACGTAGGTCGGGATCGCCAGCGGCAGCGCCGACAGCACACCGAGCATGCGACGGCCGGGCAGATCGGTGCGGGTCACGAGGAACGCCGCCGCCACGCCGATCGCCACGCAGGCGATCGTCACCACCGCCGCCAGGGCGAGGCTACGGGAGGCGAGCACGCCGGTTCGGCTTGTGAAAAGCTCTTCCGCTATCCGGCTCCAGCCCGCCTCGCTCACCCGTACCCCCAGATAGAAAAGGGGAATGAGCGCGACGGCACTGGCCACCACGGCTGCGGTGGCCAGTGCGGGCGACCGGCGAGCTATGCCAACCCCGCTTCCTTGATCATCGTGACCGTGGCCTTGAGCGTGTCGAGGTCGTTGAGGTCGATCGCGGGTGCCTTGAGCGAGGCGAGCGCGGGCAGGCCGGGCGCCGTGGCGACGCCGGCAACGAGCGGGTACTCATAGGTCTTCTCGGCGAAGTACTTCTGGCCCTCGGTGCCGAGCAGGTAGTCGATGAACGCCCTTACGTCGGGGTCGCTCGCGGTGCGCTTGAGCACGCCGAGCCCGGAGACGTTGACCAGCGCGCCGGTGTCGCCGTCCGGGAAGAAGTGCATCTTCACCTTGAGCGCGTCCGGGCTCTTGCCATCGGCCTTGGCCTTCTCGTACAGGTAGTAGTGGTTGACCAGCCCGGCGGCGAGCTTGCCGGCGTCGACGTCGGCCACGATCTGCCCGTTCCTTTCCCGGATCTGTGCCCCGTTTGCCTTGAGCCCGTTGAGGAATTCGCGTGCCTTCGCGTCGCCGTGCTGCACCCGGATCGCGGTCACGAACGCCTGGAAGGAGCCGTTGGTCGGGGCGATGCTGACCTTGCCCTTCCACGCCGGGCCGGTCAGCTCGAAGACCGACTTGGGCAGCTGCGCGGCGCTCACCTGATCTGGGTTGTAGACAAGCACGCGGGAGCGGCCCGTCACGCCGACCCACTCACCGCCGCGCGCCCGGTAGGTCGCGGGAACCCTGTCCAGCACGTCGGAGGGCAGCTTGGCGAACAGGCCCTTCTTCGTGACCTCGCCCAGCGCCCCGGCGTCCTGCGCCAGGAACAGGTCGGCCGGGCTCTTGTCGCCCTCCTCGAGGATCTGGGCCGCCATCGCGGCTGTTTCCCCGTAGCGCACGTCGACCGTGATGCCCGTAGCCTTGGTGAACTGCTCCAACAGCGGTTTGATCAGGGCCTCGGTCCGTCCACTGTAGACTGTGATCTTCTTGTCGGACGGTGGCGGCGCGCTGTTGCCGGGGGTGGACGGGGTTCCGCACGCGGTCAGGCCGGTGGTGGTCAGCGCCAGGGCGGCGGCAGCGAGGAGCTTGCGCATCAATGTTCTCCAGCTTTCGTCTCACGGTGAGCTAGTAAGGGTAGGCTAACCTTCTGACGGTGGCAAAGGCAAGTCGGGTCAGGTTGGGCGCGGCGAGCGCTGCAGCATCAGGGCAAGTACCTCATCGATGCCGGCCAGCCAGACGACGCCATTGCCTGCCTGCAGGAGGCATTGTGTCTGCGACAGGCGAAAGGCGACCCCGACCTGATCGCGTCCACGGTGGACGCGCTAAAACTCGCTCAACACGCCCAACTAACTCCAGATGGTGACGTAGACCGGCGGCTTGAAGCGTGAGGGTGGCACGCCGGTCCCGGTCGAGCACATGATCTGCATGGCGTCCGGCGTGGTGAGAAAGTTGAGCAGCTGCGTGGTGGCGGTCGGGCGCTGCTCGGGCCGCCGCGTCGTGGCATACCAGCACGCGCGGGCCGGCGGATCCTCCAACGCCACCGTGCGCAGCTCGCCGCGGCGCACGTGGCCGGCGATGAGGCTGGCCACCGCGGGCACCACCCCGGAGCCGTCGGCGGCGGCCGCCCACGCTGCCGTCTCGTGCCCGAACACGCTGATCCGCCGCTCGGGTACGCGCAGCCGGCGCAGCATGCGGCCGATCTCCGTGCCCGGATCCGCACCGGACGGCCCGATGAGCCAGGGCCACAGGCTGGGCGGTCCGGCGAAGCGGGCGCCTGGGGCGGCGGCTATGACCAGGGGGTACCGCAGCAGAGGCACCGAGATCAGACGGTCGTCCGTCCCGGAGGCGAGCATCGGGCCCAAAGCGATGTCGGCCAGGCGATCCGAGACGAGCGCCCGCATCTCCCACGACATGGCGACGCCGAAGGTGGTCTGCACCGAGCCTGCGCGCCGCTTGGTGAACGCCTCGGTCAGCGGCGCCGCGATGAACTCCGCGATCATGCTGTCGACCACGAGGCGCAGGTTGGCGGCGGCGCCGCCCGCGCGCACCTCCGCCACCGCGGCTTCGGCGTCGGCGGCGAGGCTGACCATCTGCGAGGCGATGGTGATGAGGCGGGCGCCGCCCTCGGTCAGCCGCATCCCGTTGCCCTCCCGCACCACCAGCTGATCGCCGAGGTGCTGGCGCAGGGCGGCGATCGCCTTGGAGACGGCGGGTTCGCTGACGCCGAGGGTGTCGGCGGCGGCGCGGACCGA
>Ga0209382_10001584_pt1 | contig 35369 bp, 32 predicted proteins | sample SoiMetdeltSBSDD5_FD_187599 | JGI IMG/M metagenome (GOLD analysis project Ga0209382, IMG submission 187599) | Bulk soil microbial communities from a Populus tree surrounding site in Tennessee, USA - Soil MetaG P. deltoides SBSDD5 (SPAdes) (version 2) | ecosystem: Environmental > Terrestrial >... | reverse complement strand
CGCGCGGCGTTCGTTGGGACGATGCGGCGCTCGGGATCGAGTGGCCGATGGAGCCGCTGGTGATTTCCGAGCGCGACCGCGCATTCGCAAGCTACAGAGAATGACTTTCACCGTCCTCGGCCAAGGCTTCATTGGCTCGCACCTCGTCTCGTTCCTGCGGCAGCAGGGATACGACTGCCTCGCGCCGACGCGGCCGGAGCTCGATCAATTGAAGGGCCGGCACCTCGGGCACGTCATCTATTGCATCGGCGTCACGGCGGATTTCAGATCGCGACCTCTCGAAACGGTGCGCGCGCACGTTTGCAGGCTGCTGGAGATTCTGCAGAGTACGGAGTTCGACTCGCTGCTTTATCTGTCGTCGACGCGCGTCTATGGCTCGGTGTCCGAGGGACGCGAGACGGAGAACGCGTTTCGTGTTGATCCTGCGTCGTCGAGCGATCTCTACAACCTTTCGAAACTGATGGGCGAGTCTCTATGCCTCTCCGTGGAAAGGCAGAGTGTGCGCGTGGCACGCCTGTCGAACGTCTATGGCGCGGACTGGACCTCGGACAATTTTCTCAGTTCGGTCATCCGCTCGGCGGTGGACCACGGCTCGGTCGTGCTTCGAAGCGCGCCGGACTCGGCGAAGGACTTCATCGCCGTCGAGGATGCCGTGCGCGCGCTGACCGGGATCAGCATGCGCGGGCGCGAACGTCTCTACAACGTCGCCTCCGGCGAGCCGGTCACAAACGCGCAGCTCGCCGAGAAGCTGCGGGGCTGCGGCAGTGAAGTGTCATTCGACGAAAGCGCGCCGCTGGTGACGTTCCCGATCATCGATACGACCCGCGTACGGGAGGAGTTCGCGTTCACTCCTCGCAGCATCCTCGACGATCTTCCAGGCTTGCTCGCGCAATACCGGGACTGGAGTGCGAATGATTCACATCGATCTTGAGCAGGGAACCGTGACGCTGGACGGACGGGATGGGGACGCCACGCTATCCCTCGCGACGGACGCAGGTTTTCATGCAGTCTCGCGCGCATGGTTGCGCGCGGGATGGGATGCCAAATACGTCTACAGCTTCACCTGGATGGGAAGGCCTGTCATTCAGCTGCCGGAAGACATGATCCGCATTCAGGAAGTGATTCATACAGTGCAGCCGGACGTGATCATCGAGACGGGAGTCGCGCACGGCGGCTCGCTCGTCTTTTATGCGAGCCTGTGTAAGGCCATGGAGCGCGGACGTGTCATCGGGATCGACATCGAGATCCGGCCACACAACCGCCGAGCGATCGAGGAGCACCCACTGGTCCCGTACATTACGCTGGTGGAGGGGAGCTCCACCGATCCCGCGATCGTGGCGCACGTGGCGTCTCTGATCCAACCGGGCGAACGCGTGCTGGTGCTTCTCGATTCCAACCACAGCCGTGCGCACGTTCTCGCCGAGCTTCACGCCTATGCGCCGATGGTGACCGTCGGCTCGTATGCGGTGGCCACCGACGGAATCATGGAGCTCGTGGCCGGCGGTCCGAGGACTCAGCCTGACTGGAGCTGGAACAACCCGCGACGCGCGGCGGAGGACTTCGTACAGGCGGACGCACGCTTCGTCATCGAAGAGCCGCCGTTCGCATTCAACGAGGGCTCGGTCACCAACCGGGTGACCTACTGGCCGGGCGCCTTTGTGAAGCGGATCGCCTGATGGAGCCCCTGGTCACGATCGGAATTCCTGTCTACAACGGCGGCGAGCGGCTGCGGCGGGCATTGGACGCGATCCTGGCGCAGGAGTATCCCAACCTGGAGATCATCATTTCGGACAACGCCTCGACCGATCAGTCGCCGACGATCATTCGCGAGTTCCTGTCGCGTCGGGAAGGCGCGCGCACGGTTCGTCAGGAGCAGAACATCGGCGCGTCGGGGAATTTCGAGTTCCTGATGCGCGAGGCGCATGGCAAGTATTTCTTCTGGGCCTCCTGCGACGACTACTGGCATCCGCAGTTCGTATCCAGGAACGTGGCCCAGCTGGAGAGCGCACCGGAGGCCGGTCTGGCGCTGACGGGCGTGGACCGGATCTACGACGATTTCACCCCTCTGGATTCGGTCCGATTCGCCGGCGCACTCGATCCCTCGCGCGCGTCACACTGGCGCGCCGCGATGAATTGCGCGTCCGGCGTGCCGTACCATTTGGGCGTTTATGGTCTGTGGCGCCTGGATTTCATGCGCCGCGTTTTTCGAGGCTATCCTCTGTTTTTCGCGGCGGACCGGCTGTTCCTCTGCGGTGTGGCGCTGGCCACGCGCTTCACGTACGTCGACGATCCTTTGTATGTCCGTACGGTGCATCGTGCCTCGACCGCCGCTCGCTACTCGCAAGAGGACCTCGGCGTCACGTATGGCAATCCGCTGCGGCATTTGAAGTCGGCGATCATCGCCCCGTTCTATCTCGTGAAGTTCCCGGCAATCCCGCCGATGCGACGCCTGCTCACTCCCGTGGTGGCCGTGCGTTTCTCGATGCTCATGCTCCGCCTCATGGTGTTGCGCACCTTGTGGCCGCGCCTGCGCCGGTTCGTTCCGCGCTCGCTGCGGACGGCGGCGAAACGGGCACTGCGCTGGTCTCGATCGTGATCTCCCGCATCAAAGCTCTCGCCGCGCGGTCGCCTCTAGCGCGGAATACCGTTGCCAACGCGCTCGGGCAACTCGCGGCGCCTCTCATGGCACTGGCGCTGGTGCCGTTCTATATCGCTACGCTGGGCCTGGAGGGTTACGGCCTGCTGGTTTTCTTCGCCACCATGAGCGCGGCTCTGACGATCTTTTCCAGCGGCATCGGCTGGGCGCTGCAGCGCGAAATTGCGCGCCGCAACACCTCGCCGGAGGAACGGGAAACTCTGCCGGCGCTGGTCAGGACGTTCGAGGTGCTGTACTGGGCTGCGGCGATTCTCGTGGCACTGGCGGTATTCGGATTTGCTCCGGTCATTGCCGAGCGCTGGCTGGAGACGACCCTGCCCGCGGAAAACGCCGTCGTGGCTATGAGAACGGCCGGTCTGCGGATCGGCCTGGCGTTTCCCCTGGGCATTTATCAAGTCGTGCTGCTGGCCTTGCAGCGGCAGGTCACACTCAACTCGATCCTCTCGACTGCAGCCATCCTCAGCGCCGTCGCATGTGCCGTGGCCGTGGCGACGACGCGATCCGTCATTGGCTTCGCCGTTGCGGACACGCTGATGGCTCTGGTGACCGTGGTCGTTCTCTCCCGGATTGCGCGTCTACCGTCGCCCACGGCGCGTTTCCAGCGCGCGGAGTTGTTGCGACTTTGGCGGATGTCCCTTTCTCTGGTGTGGATCCACGGTGTAGGGGTGGTGATCAAGCAGCTCGACCGCATCATCATGAGCAAGCTGCTGCCGCTGGCCAGTCTCGCTGTCTATTCGGCGGGCACCGCCGGTGGACGTATTCTCCCGATGGTGTACGGACCCTTCTCCACCGCGGTTTACCCGCAGACCTGTGCCATCGCCCGCCGGGGCGACGACGATCTCTTCGCCGCCCACGTCATGAGGAACGCCGTCGTATTCTTCGTCCTGGGTCTGGGTGCAGCGCTGCCTCTTGCTTTCTTTGCTGGCGACTTACTGCTGGCGTGGACGCGCAACACCAGTATCGCCTCGGGTGGCGCGCGCGCGATGGGGGTGTTCGTGGCCGGCAGTCTTTGCACCGCCGCGACGACCGTGCTCCACCTGAGCCAGACCGCGAAAGGGATGACCGGGCCGGCCGTGCGCGTGAACACGATCGCCATCTTCTGGTTCCCGCCGGCGTTGTGGTGGCTCGTGGGACGGTTCGGCATCGTCGGCGCGGCGAGCGCGTGGCTCCTCTACAGTGCTACCGGCTGGCTGTACTTTCTCATGACCACTCCCGTGCTTGCAGTGCGAGGGAATCGCGCGAGATATCTGCGCATGCATCTCCTCATTGCCGCGACGACGATTCCCATCGCCGCGGCCATGCGCTGGCTGGCGGTGGAATTCTTCGAGCAGAATCTGTGGCTTCGCGTGGCTTGTGCGATCGCGACCGGAGGACTCGTGCTCGGAGCGGGCGCCCTGACGGCATTCGGCCGCCATCTCGGACCAGTCATCAACCTGTTTCGTCAATCTACGCCAGGAGCGTCGGACCTATGAGAGAACTCGTCATCGACGGCATACACATCCGCGACGACAGCGATTGCTACGTCATCGCCGAGATCGGGCACAACCATCAGGGGAACCTGGAGACGGCCAAGGAACTGTTCCGGGCTGCAAAGGACGCAGGCGCACACGCGGCCAAGCTGCAGAAGAGGAACAACCGCCTGCTCTTCACCCGTGAGATGTACAACAAGCCGTACGACAACGAGAACAGCTACGGCGCCACGTATGGAGAGCACCGCGAGTTCCTCGAGTTTGGCCGCGACGAGTACCTCGAGCTGCAGCGCTACGCGAAGGAGATCGGCATCGCCTTCTTCGCCACCGCGTTCGACTTCTCGAGCGCCGACTTTCTCGCCGCGCTCGACGTGCCCGCCTTCAAGATGGCGTCGGGTGATCTCACGAACATCCCTCTCCTCCAGCACGTCGCGCGCATGGGAAAGCCGATGATCGTCAGCACGGGCGGCGGGACGTTGGCCGACGTGCGGCGCGCTCATGAAGCGATCACGCCCCTCAATCGCCAACTTTGCATTCTCCAGTGCACGGCGGGCTATCCTCCGGCCTGGGAGGAGCTGAACCTGCGCGTCATCTCCACGTTTCGCGAGGAGTTCCCGGACGTGGTCGTCGGATTCTCGTCGCATGACAGCGGCATCGCCATGGCTGTCGCCGGATACGTTCTGGGTGCTCGCGTCATCGAGAAGCACTTCACGCTCAATCGGGCCATGAAGGGCACCGATCACGCCTTCTCCCTCGAGCCCACCGGATTGCGCAAGATGGTTCGGGATCTCAAACGCACCCGCATCGCGCTCGGCGACGGCGTCAAGGCGATGTATCCGAGCGAGAAAGCACCGCTGATGAAGATGGCCAAGAAGCTCGTGGCGGCGCGCGAAGTTCCGGCCGGGCATCGCCTGACCATCGCCGACGTCGCGATCAAGTCGCCCAGCGATGGGCTGCCGCCGTATGAGCTCGAGTCCGTGGTCGGTCGCCTGACGCGCATTGCGCTCTCCGAGGACGAGAACATCACCATGGACAAGCTGGAGGCATAGTGGCGGTCGTTACCGATTTTCCCGATCTCAGCGGTGACCAGATCGCTGAGGCGCTGAGCGTGGCCGGTCGCTCCGACGAATTGCGCGCGGAAGTTTTCGAGGCGCTCCGCCGGGAGCAGGCAAAAGCGAACGAGCCGGCGCGATTCAAAAACGAAGTCCGCTGGCCGATTGTCTTGGGATTGCTTTCTGGAACGAAAGAACACGCGGTGCATCTCGCGAACGGTCTCGTATTCCAGGTCTCCGCCGACAGCCGCATCGAGCGCGCGCTGTTGCTCTCCGACGATGCGCATCCCGACCACGTGTGGGAGCCGCAGACCACGAAGCTTCTGGTGACTCTCGGCCGCATCGCGAAAAACATCATCGTCGGAGGGGCCTACATCGGCGACCAGGCGCTGCTCATCGCGAAAGCCATCGTCGATGATGGAGGGAACGGTCTCGTGCACGCGTTCGAGCCCATGAGCATTCCCTTCGAGAAACTGAGACGCAACATCGAGGCGAACGGGCTTTTGAATGTCCTTCCCCACCAACTCGCGCTCTGGAGCAGCAGTCACAAGCGCGTACGGCTGGACGGGCCGCTCGCGCTGGCATCCTCGCAGTTGGTCGACGATGCCGCCGTGGATGCGATCGAAACGATCACCATCGACGATTACGTCGCCGAACAGCGCTTACCCTCGATCGGTTTGATCATGCTCGACCTCGAGGGCGGCGAAGAAGAAGCTTTGCAAGGTGCAGCGGGAGTGCTTGGCGGTCCACAACCCCCGGACGTCGTGTTCGAGATTCACCGCTCGTTCGTGGATTGGAGTGCGGGCCTTCCGCAGACGTCCATCGTTCGGCGATTTCTCGATCTCGGTTACGACGTCTTCGCCATTCGGGATTTTCACGACAATCGCTCCATGGCCGGTCAACCGATCGAGCTCATTCCGGCGGATTCCGTGTACCTCGAAGGTCCGCCCCACGGATTCAACGTGCTTGCGACACGCCGCTTTTCCGAGATCGAGCTCAGTATGGATCTCCGCGTCGTGAGAGATGTCAGCCCCAAACTCCTTCTCGAGAAAGATCCGCGCCTTCACCATCCATTGAACACTTCCTGGCTGAATCCCGTTCATTGAGAGGAGCCATGGCAGTTTCCCTGACAGATGCCGCTCTGGCCGAGATCATCGGCAGGATCCGGCTCATTGCCTTCGACTTCGACGGCGTGTTCACCGACAACGCCGTCTACGTCTTCGAAGACGGACGCGAAGCAGTGCGCTGCGTTCGCAGCGACGGCATCGGCTTGCGGAAGCTCGATCGCCTCGGCATTCAGTACGTGATCATTTCCACGGAGGCCAACCCGGTGGTCGGAGCCCGCAGCCGGAAGCTGAACATCCGCTGCATCCAGGATTGCGAGGACAAACGGGCGACGCTCGACGCCGTGCGTGCAGAAATGAATCTCGAGCTCGATCAGATCGCCTTCGTCGGCAATGACGTCAACGACGAGCCATGCCTCACTTGCGTGGCCTTGCCGATCGTCGTTCAGGACGCGCACCCCGACGCTGCGAAGTACGCGCGGTACGTGACCTCGGCGCGCGGCGGATACGGTGCCGTTCGCGAGATCTGCGACCTGTTCGAGCGTGTGTTGAGCAAGGAGACCAACGCGTGAGCGCGGAAGACCTCTTCGATGTCGCCGGCCGGGTCATTGTCATCACCGGCGGTCTCGGACAACTCGGCCGCCAGTTCGCGACAGCGTTGGCGCAACGTGGCGCGAACGTCGCGCTCTTCGATCTCGCAGCTCCGGCCGATCCGTTCGCCGGCTTCGATTCAGCGCTGCGCGAGCGGCTGCTCTACATCCAGGTCGATATCACGGATCGCCAGTCCATTACCGTCGGACTCGAGCAGGTGATCGGGCGCTGGGGAGTGCCGTTCGGCCTGATCAACAACGCGGCGATCGATTCGCCGCCGAATGCACCCGTGGAGGAGAACGGCCCGTTCGAGAGCTATCCCGAAAGCTCGTGGGATCGCATCATGGACGTCAACGTCAAGGGCGTGTTCCTCTGCTGTCAAGTGATCGGTGCACGGATGGCGGACGAAGGACGTGGCTCGATCGTCAACGTCTCGTCGATCTACGGAATGGTTTCGCCGGATCAGCGCATCTACAGTTACCGCAGCAGCGACGGCGCGCCGTTCATCAAACCGATCGCCTACTCCGCGTCCAAGTCGGCGCTGTTCAACATGACGCGCTATCTGGCCACTTACTGGGGGACGCGCGGAGTCCGCGTGAACACCGTCACCTTCGCCGGTGTATACAACCAGCACGATGAGCAGTTCCTGTCGGGATATCTTCCGCGCGTGCCGCTGGGCCGGATGGCGCGCGCCGTCGAGTACAACGGCGCCATGGTCTTTCTGATGTCCGATGCCGCGGCTTACATGACCGGATCGAACATGGTCATCGACGGGGGCTGGACGGCATGGTGAGTGATCTCTTTCCGGACCTGCTGCCGAACTGGATCGGCGGCGAGCAGGTGCCGGCGCTTGCGGGAGAGACGTTCGCGAAAGTGAGCCCGCACGACGGCCGCACGCTCGCGCGCGTGGCGCGGTCGCGGGTCGCGGACGTTTCCAGGGCGATCGCCGCCGCGAAGAGCGCCTACGAAACGTGGTCGGTTCTTCCTCCAGTGCAGCGCGGCGACATTCTCTTCCGCATCGCATCGGCACTTCGCGTGCGGCGGGAAGAGGTGGCGCGGGTCGTCGCGATGGAGACCGGCAAATCGCTGGCAAACGCCCTCGGCGAAACCGATGGCGCCATCGCCCTGGCCCTGTTCATGGCTGGCGAAGGTCAGCGTCTTTACGGCCGCACCACCACGAGCGGCACTCCGAACAAGTACGCCATGACCGTCCGCCAGCCGTTGGGCGTGGCCGGACTGATCATCGCCGCGAACACGCCAATCGCCAACGTCGCCTGGAAAGTCTTTCCCGCGCTCGTGTGCGGGAATGCAGCGGTGCTCAAAGCCGCGGAAGACACACCGGCCACCGCGTGGATTTTTGCGCGCATTGCCGCCGAGGCGGGCCTGCCGCCCGGTGTTCTGAACGTGATCAACGGCTTCGGGGAGGAGGCCGGCGCGCCGCTCGTCGCGCATCCCGACGTGGCGGTGATCAGCTTCACCGGATCGACCGCCGTTGGCCGCGAGATCGCGGTCGTCGCCGGACGACGCCTCGCGCGCGTGTCCCTCGAGCTCGGCGGAAAGAATCCGTTCATCGTCTGCGATGACGCCGATCTCGAGCAGGCGGTGAAATGGGCGCTGCTCTCCGCGTTCAGCAACGCCGGACAGCGCTGCGCGTCCGGCAGCCGCATCATCGTTTTCGACGCGGTCTACGCCCGCTTCCGCGATCTCTTCGTCGAGCGCGCGTCCAGACTCCGCGTCGGACCTGCCGATGACGATGATTTCGGGCCGGTCATCAACGAAGAACAGCTCTCGTGCATGCTCTCGGCCGTCGACGCGGTTTCGACGCGTGGTGCAACGATCCTCTGCGGAGGCAAGCGCCTGGTGGATCCCGATCACGCCGCCGGTTTCTACATGGCGCCTACGCTGATCGAAAACGTGACCACTAGCGACGAGATCTCGCACACGGAGCTCTTCGGCCCGATCAGTTGTCTGTATCGCGTGCGCGATTTCGACGAAGCCGTGGCGCTGGCGAACGATTCACCCTACGGTCTGACGGCGTGCATTCACACCGCGAGCGTGCATCGGGCGCTCGAGTTTACGCGCCGGATCCAGGCCGGAGTGGCGATGGTGAACGCCGGCACCTTCGGCAGCGAGCCCCACATGCCGTTCGGAGGCGTCAAGCAATCCGGAAACGGCTCGCGCGAGCCGGGCACCGAGGCGCTGGACATTTACTCCAACCTCAAAGACGTCTACATGAGCGTATTTCCGGACAAGCTATGAAGCGACGGTCGGTGGTGGCGCTCATCCCGGCGCGTTCCGGATCGAAGCGCGTCGTCGGCAAGAACATTCGTCCGCTCGCCGGTCACCCGGTGATCGCCTATTCGATCGCGGCCGCGCGCGCCAGCGGCGTTTTCGACGACGTGATCGTTTCCACCGATTCTGAGGAGTACGCCGCGATCGCCTTGCATTACGGCGCGAGCGTGCCCTTCCTGCGACCGGCCGAATTCGCCGGAGACCTTTCACCCGACATCGAATGGGTGGAAGACACGTTGTCGCGATTGCGAGACGCGGGTCGGATGTTCGACTGCTTCTCCATCCTTCGACCCACCAGCCCGTTTCGTCTCCCGGAAACGATTCAGCGCGCGTGGATGCAGTTCAGCGAGGCGGAAGGGGTCGACTCGATCCGCGCCGTGGAACTGTGTAAGCAGCATCCCGGCAAAATGTGGTTGCTCCGCGGCGAGCGCATGGTGCCGCTGTTGCCACTCACGCCTGGCGAGCAGCCGTGGCACAGCTCGCAGTATCAGGCGTTGCCACAGGTGTACGTGCAGAATGCCAGTCTGGAAATTGCGCATACGCGCGTGGTCTTCGAAGGCCGCACCATTGCCGGCGATGTGCTGATGCCGTTCCTGACCGCGGGGTTCGAAGGGTTCGATGTGAATCATCCGTATGACTGGCGGCTGGCCGAGGAGCTCGTACAGAGCGGTCAGGCAGTCCTGCCGGATGTCACGCAGCCGCGCTACACCATCTGACGAGGCAATGTTGAAACTACAGCTCATTCCTCATTCCGAGTTCGAGAGAGTCCGGCAGGCAGCGATGCCTGCGGATGAACGCCTCTCGCTGATCGCGAACATGTGCCGCGCAAACACCATCATGGCCGTGAAGCGCGCCGGCTCCGGTCACCTCGGCTCGAGCTTCAGTGCGATGGAAATCGTGACGTTCCTCTATCACGAAGAGATGAACACGTTGCGGGTCGGCATCGACTCGCCCGCGCGCGATGTCTACTTCTCGTCCAAAGGTCACGACGCGCCGAGTCTCTATGCACTTCTCTTTTCCCTGGGTGTAATCAGTCGCGAGCGGCTGCTGAGATTACGGCGTTTCCGCGGGCTGGATGGACATCCCGACGTGAAGATTCCCGGGATCGAAGCGAACTCCGGTTCACTGGGCATGGGAATCTCAAAGGGGAGGGGCATCGCCTGGGCCAAGCGCTTCCGCGGCACCGGCGGAAATGTCTATGTCATGACGGGCGACGGGGAACTGCAGGAAGGGCAGAACTACGAAGCGCTGACGAACGGCGTGCAGCAGCGCGTCGGAAACCTGACCGTGATCGTCGACCACAACAAAGTGCAGTCGGACAAACTCGTGGCCGAGATCTCCGACATCGGCGACATCGTCCGGAGATTCGAGACGTTTGGCTGGTACGTGGAGCGATGCGACGGCCACGACTTCTCCGCCATCCGTGCCGCGTTTACACGCTTCCGCGCGATCACGGATCGCCCCAAGGCGCTCGTCGCCGATACGATCAAAGGGCGCGGCGTGTCGTTCATGGAGCATCCCGTGGCGCTGGAGAAGGGAAGTGGTCTCTATCCGTGGCACGCGGGTGCGCCGGACGATGTTTCTTACCAACGCGCGTTCGCAGAGCTCATCGCTACAGTCGAGCGGCAGCTCTCCACAGCGGGCTTGCCGCCGCTCGCGCTGGAAGACGTCGAGCCGCTGGAAACGGCACTCAGAGTGGCCTCGTCCGATCACAGCGATTCCCTCGAGGGAGAGCAGATCAGTCAGGCGGTCGCGACGACTGTCACCGATGAATACGTATCGCGGGCTTACGGCGCCGCGTTGCTCGAGATCATGCGCCGGCGCCCGGACGTGGTGGTGCTGGACGCCGACCTGTCGGCAGACTGCAAGATCCGCGAGATCGAGAATGAGTTTCCGGAGCGGTTCATCGAGAACGGCATCGCCGAGCAGGACATGGTCTCGATGGCCGGTGGACTGGCGCGTCACGGTCTGTTGCCGGTGGTTCACTCATTCGCGAGTTTTCTCACCGCCCGCGCGAACGAACAGATCTACAACAACGCGACCGAAGGCTCGAAGATCATCTACGCCTGTCACTACGCCGGACTGATTCCGGCCGGCCCGGGCAAGTCGCACCAGAGTATTCGCGACGTCTCGCTCCTCGCAGCGCTGCCCAACATGGTGGTGATCGAACCGTGCAACGCGGAAGAAGCGAAGATGGCCACGGAGTACGCGGTCGATGTCGCCACCGAGAACTGTGCGATCCGCCTCATCATCGGCCCGTCACCTCGTCGGATCCCGTTGCCTTCCGGATACGGCCTCACCCTCGGCCGAGGTGTCGAGCTACGGCCCGGCAGCGATGCCCTGCTGTTTGCGTACGGGCCGGTGATGCTGCACGAAGCGCTCGTCGCCAGCGAGATGCTGGCTCGTGACGGCGTGGGCGTGCGCGTCGTGAACATGCCCTGGCTGAATCGCGTCGATCGCGACTGGCTCGCGGAGCTCGTGAAGCCCTACGACACGCTCTTCGTGATCGAAGATCACGCACCCGTCGGCGCGCTCAGCACGCACCTCCTTTCCGCTTTGACGGAGATGAGACTGATCGGCGAACGAACACTCCACACGATGGCGATTCAGGGATTCCCGGCCTGCGGAACGCCGCAGGAGGCGCTCGCGCAGCACGGCCTCGACGGCGCGAGTATCGCAGCGACGGTACGTTCCGGTTTACCGGCCACCCGCCCGGTGTCGCGGTGAATCCTCGAATGAAATCGAAGCTCAGGAAAATCGCGAAACGGATTCTCCCCACCGGGCTCCAATGGCGTCTCCGCGCCGCGTTGGGTCGCAATCCGCATCCCGACTGGGTCGCGATCCTGCGGAAGGATCGGCGCCGCTGGCAGGAAGCGAGGCGCGCCGCGCAGAACGGCCCGAAGATCCTCATCGCGACGACCGTGGGAGGGAACTTCCCGGCGGCGCACATGGAGAGCGCATTGGCAGTCGCGCTGACGCTGCGCGGCGCGAACGTGCACATCCTGCTTTGCGATCGCCGCCTCCCGGCATGCCAGCTGGCGCAATCCAGTCAGTTTCCCGACCCACGGGAGTTCGCCGCACGCGGGCCGGCGTCGCTCTGCGACGCCTGCTACGAGCCCGCTGCTGCAATGTATGCGTCCCTCGGCCTGAAGGTGCATGTGCTCTCGGACCTGGTGCAGGCGTCCGAGGCTGCTGAAGCGGCCGCGCTGGCGTCGTCGGTACCTGCGCACGAGATTCCGGACATGAAAATGGGGAACGTGCTCGTCGGCGAGCACGCGCTTGCAGGCGCGCTGCGCTTCTTTGCGCGCGGCGATCTCGCCGGCGAGCCGACCGGTGAGGTCACGCTGCGGAGATATGTCGACGCGGCGATCGTCACCACTCATGCAATGCGACGGCTCATCGAGCGCGAGCACTTCGACGCCGCCTGCTTCCACCACGGCATCTACGTGCCTCAGGGTCTGATCGGCGAAGTCGCACGCGAGCAGGGAGTGCGCGTGGTGAACTGGAATCCGGCGTACCGCAAGCAGTGCTTCATCTTCAGTCACGGAGACACCTACCACCGCACGCTCCTCGACGAGCCGACCGCGAACTGGACCGGTCTCGAGCTGAACGGCGAAATGAGCAAACAGATCTGCGACTATCTCGTCAGCCGCTGGAGTGGATCGCGCGACTGGATCTGGTTCCATGAGAAGCCTCAGGAGGAGCTCGACCGGATTGCGTGCGAGGTCGGGATCGATTTCTCGAAGCCTGTGATCGGTCTGTTGACCAACGTGGTGTGGGATGCACAACTGCACTACCGCGCAAACGCGTTCCCGAACATGCTCGAGTGGATCTTCGAGTCCATTCGCTACTTTGCGCAGCGGTCGGATCTGCAGCTCGCGATTCGTGTGCATCCCGCCGAGATTCGCGGAACCATCCCCTCCAGACAGCGCGTCGTCGACGAGATCGCCGCCGCCTTTCCCCGGCTCCCGCCGAACGTTTTCGTCATCCCGCCGGAGAGCCAGGTCAGCACGTATGCATTGATGGCCCAGTGTGACTCGGTCGTGATCTACGGGACGAAAACCGGTGTGGAGCTGACCAGCATGGGCATCCCGGTCATCGTTGCGGGTGAAGCTTGGATTCGCAACAAGGGTCTGACGACCGACGTCGCCTCGCGCGCCGAGTACCGCCAGACGCTGGACCGCCTGCCGTTCGGGACGCGTCTGGACGAACGGACCGTCGAGCAGGCGCGCAAATACGCCTATCATTTCTTCTTCCGCCGAATGATTCCCATCGAGCTCATGGAGCCTACAGGCAAGTGGCCACCCTACCGATTCGCCGCCGAGTCGCTGGCTCAGCTCCTGCCTGGGCGCGATGCTGGTCTGGACGTGATCTGCGATGGCATTCTCACCGGCCGGGAGTTCATCTTCCCCGCGGAAAAACTGGGCGTAAGGGGCTGAGGTGCCGCTGAGGCCTTCTGATCGAATGCGTGTCCTCATCAATGCCCGATTGCCCTCCGATACTGTAGGGGGAGTGGCGCAGGTCCTCATCGGTCTCGCTTCCGGGCTCGCGGAGGTCGCGCAACCGGGAGAGGAATACTTCTTCCTGACGAATCGCGGGGAGGATTCATGGTTTCAGCCGTTCGTTCGGGGCGCGTGCCGTATCGTGCACGGCAGCACCGACGTGCGTGCCCACGTTCGAAGGCTGCTGAAACGAATTCCGGGAGCGGTGCAACTGAACCGCGCGTTGCGCGACCGCCAGCGGAGCGTGTCGGCGCGCCCTCTGGCGACGTCGGATGGGACTGCGGAGCGCCTGGGGGCCGACGTAGTACACTTCCCATATCCGGGTGGGTTCCTCACATCGATCCCGACGATCTATCAACCCTGGGACCTGCAGCACGTGCACTATCCGGAGTTCTTCACCGCACAGCAGCTGCTCACTCGCGATCTCTGGTATCGCACCTTCTCTTCCCAGGCGAGGTTCGTCTCCGTGGCGACGGAATGGGGCAAGAAGGACCTCGTCGAACATCTCGGGGTAGACCCTCGGAAAATCGAAGTCGTTCCAGTGGCCCCGGTCTTGACCGCCTACACTCCGCCGTCCGCCGCGGATGTCGCGGCGACACGCGCGCAATTCGACCTGCCGGACCAGTTTGCGTACTACCCGGCGCGGACCTGGCCGCACAAGAATCATCTCGCCATCATTTACGCTCTTGCGCTCCTCCGCTCGCGCGGCACGGTTCGACAGGTCGTCTTCTCGGGCTCGGAGACGTACGCGCAAGACATCCACGCCGAGGCGGTTCGGTTGGGAGTGCAGAACCAGGTGAGGTTCATCGGGTTCGTATCGCCTCTGGTCCTGCAGTGCATTTACGCCATGGCGACATGTCTGATCTTTCCGAGCCGGTTCGAAGGCTGGGGTCTTCCGATATCCGAGGCCTTCCTTGCCGGTGTTCCGGTAGCGTCGTCGAACGCATCGTGTCTGCCCGAGACCGCGTCCGGAGCGGCGATCCTGTTCGAGCCCGATGACATCGAGGCAATTGCTGGAAGCATGGAAGCACTCTTCACAGACGAGACACTGAGGCGTGAGCTCATCCGCAGCGGACGCGAGGTGGCGCAACGTCTCAGCTGGCGTAGTACGGCAGGTCAGTTCCGCGAACTGTACCTGAGGATCGCGCAGGGTCGATGAGACCGTGAGCGAGGTCCCTGCGGTGTCGCTCAAGCGCAACGTAGTAGCGAACTACGCGGGTCAGGGCTGGCGCGCCGTCATTTCCCTGGCGTTCGTCCCCGTCTACATCCGATACCTCGGAATCGAAGCGTATGGCCTCATCGGTATCTTTACCGTGCTGCAGGCGTGGATGGGCCTTCTGGACATGGGCATGAAACCGGCGCTCACGCGCGAAATGGCGCGGTTCAGCGGCGGTGGGATCGACGTTCAGAGCATTCGAAATCTCCTGCGGACCGTGGAGATCGTCGCGCTCCTCATGGCCGCGGGTGCGGGCATTTTTCTCTGGAGCATTTCGGGATGGCTCGCCGCGCACTGGCTGAAGGTTCAAGACCTCGACGTGAACGTCGCGGCGAGAGCGATCGCCATGATGGGAGTCGTCGCAGCGCTGCGGTTCCTGGAGACGATCTATCTCGGAAGCGTGACCGGACTGCAGCGCCAGGTTCTGGAGAACACCGTCTCCAGTGCGATGACGACCCTCCGCGCGGTGGGCGCGGTCGCCGTGCTGATGTGGATCTCTCCGAGTATCACGGCTTTCTTCGCGTGGCAGGGACTGGTCTCGCTGGTGACTGTGGTGATCTTCGCGCTGATCGTGCATGGCGTGCTGCCACGCCCGCCGCAGCCCGCGCGGTTCTCACGCGCCGCGTTGCAGGGGATCTGGCGGTTTGCGGCGGGCATGATCATCATCACGCTGATGTCCCTGCTGCTGACGCAGGTCGACAAGATCCTGCTGTCACGGCTGCTGCCGCTCAAGGTCTTCGGCTACTACGCGCTGGCGGCGTCCGTGGCGAGCGTGCTGTACATGCTCAGCTCACCGATCACCACCGCGTTCTATCCTCGTTTCGTCGAGCTCGCGACGCAGCGGGACGACGCCTCGCTGCGGGTCGTGTATCACCAGGCGGCGCAGTTGATCGCCGTCGTCGTCGGCACCGCGGCCATGATCCTGATGATGTTCGGCGATCGCGTTCTCATGGCCTGGACCGGCGATCGGGTTCTCGTGTCGAATGTCGCGCCGCTGTTGACCGTGCTCGCATTGGGCGCGCTGCTCAATGGTCTGATGTGGATTCCGTATTACCTGCAGCTCGCGCATGGATGGACCCGGCTGATGGTCACGGTCAACACGGTGGCGGTGGCGGTGCTCATCCCTGCGCTCCTGGTCGTCGTCCCAATCTACGGCGCCATCAGTGCCGCGTGGGTCTGGGTCGCGCTGAACGTCGCGTACCTGGTTTTCGTCATCGGGTTGATCCACCGCCGCCTCCTCTCCACCGAGATGGCTCGTTGGTATCGCGAAGATGTCGCGATGCCGCTGCTGACTGCTCTCGCGATGGCAGTGTTGTTCCGCTTCATCCTTCCCGAACAACTGTCGCGCGGCGGAGAGATTCTGATTCTCGCGGCCACGGGCACGGTCGTGCTGGGCGTGGCCGCGTTTGCTGCGCCGCAGGTGCGCCAATTGCTGATGCGACAGCTGCAGCAATTGCGACGGAGTTCCTTATGATGCGGCGCCTGCGATGAACGTCTTCCGATCCTGGATCAAGAAAGCATTTCGCGGGGCGGGCCTCGATGTGCGCCGCCTTCGTCCCGAAACCTCTTCCGCGCATCAGCTCCGGCTGGGCTTCCGCACGTTCGGCATCGATCTCGTTCTCGACGTCGGCGCAAACGCCGGCCAGTTCGGTAAGGAGTTGCGGGCGTTCGGATACGAGGGCGACATCGTCAGCTTCGAGCCACTGTCCCAGGCTCACGCGCGACTCTCCGCCGTCGCCGCAGGAGACGCACGATGGCACGTTCATCCCCGCACTGCGATCGGAGATCAGGACGGCGAGATCGAGATCAACATCGCCGGGAACTCATTCTCATCGTCGGTCCTGCCGATGCTGGCGGCGCACTCGGAAGCGGCGAAGGGCTCCGCATACGTCGGTAGAGAGAAGGCTCCCATCGCGTCACTCGACGCCGTCGCTCAGCAATACCTCGCCAACTGCGAACATCCCTTTCTCAAGATCGACACACAGGGCTTCGAAGCGCATGTGCTGAACGGTGCCGCGCGGATCCTTCCGCGGCTGCGCGGAGTCCTCTGCGAGCTCTCGCTGGTGCCTCTCTATGAGGGGCAGCCTCTATGGCAAGACATGCTCGCGCGTTTCGATGCGGCCGGCTTCACGCTCTGGGCTCTGCAGCCGGGCTTCACACACCAGCGCGATGGCCGCACGCTTCAGGTGGATGCGATCTTCTTTCGCGTACCGTCCACCGGAGCCTGAGAAAGTCGTCAGCTCCGCGAAGGTGCGACGAACAGAATGTCCGCCAACGCTCCGGCTTGCGGCCAATCCGCGAGTCGTCCGTCGGGAAGAAGCGCCCGCGCCTGATAGCCGACGCTGCGCATGAATTCCACGAGATCCGAAGGGGTGTAACCGTAAGAGCGGCTGTTCGGCTCGTGTGCTTCCGCGAGAATCAGTCGCGGCCGCCGAAGCTCGTTGCGCAACGTTTCGGCGGCGCCGCGGAGGACGAGCAGCTCCGCCCCTTCGACGTCGATCTTCACCACATCGGGAGGCCGCTCGAGAGTGGCGATGAACGTGTCCAGACGATGCGACTGGACCATGACCGTCTCCTGTTGTGATTTTCTCGCGGTGTCGCGGATCGACGAATACGCGCCGTCTTCCGCGACCGCAAACGGGACGTCTCCGTCGCAATCGCTGAGGATGCAGGTATGGATCGTCGTGTTCGATACGTGATTGAGCTCGATGTTCAGACGAAGGATCGACGCGCTGTGCTCCATCGGCTCGAACGCATGGACGTGGCCGTTGCCGGCCCAGCGCGCAAGGAGCACGGTGAAGATCCCGATATTCGCGCCGACATCGATACAGACGTCGTCGGGCCGGACGCGTTGCCGCAGAGCTTCGAGCTCCGCAGGCTCATAGCTTCGTTCGGAGATCAGCCGCCAGCCGACGTCTTCGTTCGCCCAAACGAGAAATTTCGCTCCCCGATACGACACCACGCGCAGGGTGGGCGATCGAGGCTGTCGTCTCGGATTCAAGTTGCGGCGAATCTTGGCTTGAAGCCGTTCGACGAAAAGTGATGAGTTCATCCCAGCCGCTCTCTTCACGAATCACTGTCCCGAGGCAAATCCCTCAATCGGGGATCGATCCCCGAGTCGCCAGCTTTCAGTAGGGAATCACAATATCATCGCCGTGGTCGATGGACGATCGGTTCGAGGAGCCTTGTGATCGTGCTATATGCTGGCGCGCGTGGTGACGAAGGGCGCTGCGACGCGTCGACCAATTCTCGTGACCGGTTCGCACCGGTCCGGGACGACCTGGATCGGCCAGGTCCTCGCCGCGGATTCCTCGGTCGCGTATATCCATGAACCGTTTGCGCTGAGCTGCCGTCCGGGCGTATTTCCGTACCACATTCCGTTCTGGTTTTTCAGCGTACCCGAGCCGCCGCCGCCCGAGTTGGTTTCGGCGTACCGGGACCTCCTTCGGTTTCATTACGCGTTCGGCGCCGAGATGCGCGCCATCGAATCACCCTCGGACGTGGCGCGCATGATTCGCGATGCCGCGCGGTTCGCGCTCTTTCGCGTTCAGAAGCGCCGGCCGTTGATCAAAGATCCACTGGCTCTTCTCTCCGCGGACTGGATTGCGCGCTCATTCGACTGTTCCGTGATCGTGAGCACGCGGCATCCCGTGGCCTTCGTCAGCAGCCTTCTGCGCCTCGGCTGGCGGATCGATTTCGCGAACCTGCGGAATCAGCAGCAGCTCATGCAAGGTCTGCTGAAGGACTCCGAAGAAGACGTCATCGAAGGCGGCAGGGTCGGAGCCGACGATCCGCTGCTCGAGGCGGCGTACCTCTGGAAGATCCTTCACCGCGTCATTGCGCGTTATCGCGAGGAGCGTCCGGAATGGATCTTCCTGCGATACGAGGACCTGGCGCGCGGTCCACTGAAGGGTTTCGAGTCGATCTTCGCGAAGTTCGGTCTGCAATACGACGGGAAGGTCCAGAAGATGATCGAGTTCCTGTCGGGAGGCGACAATCCTCCCGACCGCGCGACCGATGCCCGCGTCACGCGCGTTGCTAGCTCGGCGTACTCGGAACAGTCGCTGCGCCGGCTGTCGGCTGAGGATTGTGCGCGGGTGCGGAGTGTCGTCGCGCCGGTGTCTCACCTCTTTTACTCGGATGAGGAGTGGTAGCGCTGCGCGCCGCCACGGTGAGGCTCACTTCGTAAATTGCCCAGCCCATGCCGAGGAATACCCCCCAGTAAGGCGAAGGGCTGACCTGAATCGAATACAGCGCTGCGCCCCCAAAGAAGATCACCGTTGCCGCCTGCGGCGGAAACGGCAAGCGTCGGTGTTTGCAGAGACGACGCCCCGCGGCGACGATGATCAGCACCTGCATGATCCATAGCGTCAATCCGAGAATCCCTGTGTTGCTCAATTCGAGCAGGACGCCATGCGAAGGGGGATTGTCGATCCGGGGAAAAACCCACTTGTAGACGCCGGCGGGGACGTATTCCGTTGCCGGCAGGCTGATGAGTCCCGGTCCCGTCCCGATCACGGCATAGAGAGGATTGTGGCTCAGAAACAATGTGGCCGCGGAGTCGAAGACGTCCATCCGCAGCGCCAGGACTTCGAATACGTTGTCCGCGGTGTTCGACTCCACGGTCCCGCGGCCCGAGAGTCTGCTCTCCACGGCGTTGCGGGATCGCTCGACCACCTCAGGAGCCGCGACCTGAGCGATGACGACCGTCAGGACGATCGTAACCATGGTCATCACCATCGCGAGCCGGGTTCGCCCTGATCCGATGATCGCTACCGCGATCAGGCCTCCGATTGCCGCGGCCAGTCCGGTCGACGACGCGCTGACGAGGAGTCCCGCGGTGATCACGAACAATGCGAGCCATTCCGGGACCGTGCGCGTTCGTTTGCCCAGAATCACCACGAGACCGTACGCGCAGGCCAGGCCGAGTCCACGCGCCTCGAACGCAAGGCCGCGAGGACGGAAATCCGTTGCCGCGTACGCGCGGAGCCCGGTGATCGTCGTGTAGAAATCAACTCCCAGCGCCAGCGCCAGCAGACCGGCCGCGCTGGTGACCACCGCGCCGCGGACCATCCATTTTCTCAGCACCTCGAAGTAGCCGGGTCGGACCAACTGGGTCATCACGAACACCGCCAGGGACATGTCGGCGATCGTGCGGACCAGGTAAATGACCGCGCGGCCTTCCGCCCGCAGTTGGAGAGGCCGGTCTCCGGCCGTGTCGGGCCATGGAATGATGAATCCGAAAACGACTCCGAGCGCGGCGAGATAGAGGAAGTTGATCAACCACATTCGGGCGGGCGGAAGGTTTTTCCAACGGTGGAAGAGCCGGATCGCGGTCGGAAGATAAAGAAGGCCGATCAACCGGCCGGCGGGCAGATTCGTCAGGATGGTCGTGTCGAAGATCTGGACGAACAGCGTAAAGCCGACCCAGGCCAGGACCAGTTTCGTGCGGTCCAGGAGGAACGCCACCAGCGGGACGGCCAGTGCAATCGCGAGCAGAACAAATTGACGGGGATCCGTAGCCATCGGCAGCGGAGGGAAGTGTACTTTACGGGCGCACCGATCCGCGGAACGACCCCGTGCGCAGGTATCGCACGAGATACCCGCGAGCGTTGCGCAGGCGCCATTTCAGCAGCGTCGCCCTCGCTGCAACGTTGCGTCCGCCGGCGGCGGACCCGATGCGCAGGTCCTCTTCGCGGACGCCTTGCGCCTGCGTCGCCGTCTGCTGCATGGCGTGGAGACGGAAACCGCAGACGGGTCTTTCGAGGTGCGCGAATTTCGCGCCCGATTGCAGCGCGCGGAGGAAGAAGTCGGCGTCTCCCGCCAGGCGAAAGTCGGTGTCGAATCCACCCAGTCGCTCGTACAGCGCGCGCGAGAAAATCGTTCCCGGTTGCGGCAGTCCCTGCAGCGGAATCCGGAAGAGCAGAGGAAGCTCGTGCGGCGACGCCGCGCGCATGCCGTAGAGAAACCGCCCATGTTCATCGATGAAATCCGGATCGCCATAAGCGATGTCCGCGGACGTCGCCTCGGCGAGATCGATCAGGTCCCGAAATGCGGTCGCGTAGACGACGTCGTCCGAGTTGAGGTACGTCAGCCATTTCGTGGACGCGTCCTGCAGGCCCGCGTTCACCGCGCGGTACATGTTTCCTCGCTCGGCGTACCGCGTTTCGACTCCCCAGCGCGCGCAGATCTCGAGCGTGTCGTCCGTCGATCCGCTGTCGACCGCGAGCACGCGCGTTTCCGTGTCGCGCTGGCCGCGCAAGGATGCGATCGTCGAGTCGAGTGTCGCGGCACCGTTCAGGACAGGGATTGCACAAGTGATTGTGCGTGAGGCAGAGAGCATCGTTGATCCATTGTGCAATACTCCGTCGCCACCATCCATGCGCATTCTGGTCATCATCGACTACTACCTTCCGGGGTATCGCGGCGGGGGCTCGATCCGGACGGTGGCCAATCTCATCGACGCCCTCGGCGATGAATTCGAGTTCATCGTGATGACTCGCGACCGCGACTGGCGATCCCCGCAACCGTATGAAAGAGTGCCCACCGGCGAATGGGTGAGAGTCGGGAAGGCTCGCGTCCGGTATCTCGCGTCGCGCGACTGGTCGTTTCGTCGACTCGCGCGCCTGATCCGCTCCGTTCCGCATGACGTTCTCTATCTCAACAGCCTCTTCTCGCCGTTGGCGACCATCCGCTCGTTGCTGCTGCGGCGCGTCGGCGCGTTGCCGGACACGCTGCTGATCGTCGGCCCACGCGGCGAGCTCGCATGCGGAGCCCTCGGCACGCGGACGATGAAGAAACGCGCCTGGCTCACGTTTGCCAAAGCTTTCGGTCTGTTTCGCGGTGTCGTCTGGCAGGCATCGACGCCGGCCGAGAGCGACGACATCCGCCGCGAGATCGGTCCGTCCGCGCACATCGTCGAAGCGATCGACTGCACGCCAAGGTACGACGACTGGCCTGGAAATGCGCCGCGTGAGGCGAAAGTCCCCGGGTGCGCGCGCTTCTGTCTGGTGTCGCGCATTGCTCCCGTCAAGAACGTCGAGTTTGCTCTTCGACTTCTTCACGGAACCGCAGGCGACATCGACTTCGATCTGTACGGCCCCATCGACGATGCCGAGTACTGGAGCCGCTGCGAGGCGGTGATCGCGACGCTCCCTGCGAACGTGCGCGTCGCCAATCGCGGCTCCGTTCCACACGCCGAGCTCGGGCCCATCCTCGCTCGCTACGACCTCCTGCTGCTTCCCACGCTCGGCGAGAACTTCGGACACACGATCCTCGAAGCCCTGGCCGCGGGATGCCCGGTGCTGGTCAGCGACCGCACTCCGTGGCGTCAGCTTCAGAGCGCGGGCGTCGGCTGGGATCTTCCGCTCGAAGACGCGGCTGCATTCCGCCGTGCGATCGGGGAGATCGTGTCAATGCCGGAGAGCGCGCACGCGGAGATGCGCCGCCGCGCGCGCGAGTTCGCGCTCCGCGCCGCCGATCCCGCCCCTGCAATCGAACAGAATCGCTCGATGTTTCTGGGCGCGGTGCAGAGGAGATCGGCTTGAGCGCGCGAGTGCTCATCATCGGAGGAGCGGGGATGCTGGGCCACAAAGTGTGGCAGCGGCTCGCTCCTCGTTTCGACGCGCGTGTCACCCTGCGCGCCTCCGCCGACGAGTACGCGCCGCTCGGGTTGTTCGACCAGCAACGCGTGATCTCCGGACTCGACGCGTCGAACTTCGCGGGACTCGAGGCGACGATCGCGGATGTTCGCCCTGACGTCGTGATCAACTGCGTCGGCATCATCAAACAGCTTCCGCAGGCGCACGACGCGATCGCGTCCATCACCATCAACTCGCTCCTGCCGCATCGGCTCGCGGCTGCCTGCGCAAAGAACGGCGCGCGGCTGATTCACATCAGCACCGACTGCGTCTTCAGCGGACGGCAGGGGATGTACCGTGAGACCGACTTCTCCGACGCCGAGGATCTCTATGGGCGCTCGAAGTTCCTGGGGGAAGTGAGCGAGGCCGGAGCGCTCACGCTTCGCACCTCCATCATCGGACGCGAATTGCGGGGCACCTCGGGGCTCGTCGAGTGGTTCCTCGCGAACCGCGGCGGTGCCGTCGACGGTTATGAGAAGGCGATCTTCAGCGGCCTCACGACCCTCGAGCTCGCCGATCTCATCGGCGACGTCATCGAGCGGCATCCGTCGCTCTCGGGTCTGTATCACGTGTCCACAGAGCCGATCGACAAGCTCACGCTGCTCCATCTGCTCAATGAGGCATACGGCGCGAATGCTACTATCCGTCCTTCATCCGCGGTTCGGATCGATCGCAGCCTCGATAGTTCCCGTTTCCGCGAGGCCACGGGCTGGGCGCCGCGACCTTGGCCCAAACTGGTCGAGGCGATGGCCGCGGACCCGACACCCTATGACGACTGGAGAAACATGAGGTGACGAACCTCGAAGGCAAGCGGATTCTCGTGACCGGGGGCACCGGCTCCCTCGGCCAGTGCGTGGTGCGGCGCCTCCTCAGTGGAGAGCTCGGCCGGCCGGCGAAGATCGTCGTTTTCTCGCGGGACGAGGCCAAGCAGCACTACATGCGCCTCTCCTACCTGCACAAGGAAGCGGCGACCGATGAAGTCATCTACCGCAATTTCCAGGACCTCCTCCAGTTCCGCATCGGCGACGTCCGCGATTACGCCTCGCTCGTGCAGGCGCTGCGCGACATCGACATCGTCATTCACGCCGCCGCGCTGAAACAGGTTCCGTCCTGCGAGTACTTCCCGGACGAAGCGGTGAAGACGAACATCCTCGGCGCGCAGAACCTCGTCCGCGCCGTGCGCGAGAATGCCACTCCCATCGAGGCCGTGATCGGCATCTCGACCGACAAGGCCTGCAAGCCGATCAACGTCATGGGCATGTCGAAGGCGATGATGGAGCGCATCCTCATCACGGCGAACCTGGACAGCCCGCACGCGCGATTCGCGTGCGTCCGTTACGGCAACGTCATCGCCTCCCGCGGCTCGGTCGTCCCGCTGTTCATCGATCAGATCGCACACGGCGGACCGGTGACGATCACGACCGCGGACATGACTCGTTTCCTGCTCAGCCTCGATCAGGCGGTGGACACCGTTCTCGCTGCAGTGCTCGAAGCGCGCGCGGGCGAGACCTACATTCCGCGCGTTCCCGCGGCGCGCATCGTCGATCTGGCGGAAGTGTTGATCGACGGCCGCGACATCCGCGTGGAAGTCACCGGAATCCGTCCCGGCGAGAAGATCCACGAGATCATGGTGTCGGAAGAGGAGTGCTACCGCACGATCGAGCGCGGGCAGTATTACGTCATCTGTCCGATGCTGCCGGAGTTGCGGCCGCAGATCGATCATCCCGCGTTGACCTCCGAGTATTCGTCCGAACGCATCACTCTCGATCACGACGGTCTGCGCACACTGCTCGCTCCGCACCTGATCGATCGTGACTACGCGGCCCGCCAACCCGAGCGGCGCGCCGTCTCCTGAACGAACTATGAAAGTCATGACCATCCTCGGGACGAGGCCGGAGATCATCCGCCTCAGCCGAGTCATTCCGCTGCTCGATGAGCTCTGCGAGCACGTCCTCGTGCACACGGGGCAGAACTACGACCCGTCGCTGAGCGACGTGTTCTTCTCCGAGCTCGGCGTGCGTCAGCCCGATCACTTCATGGGCGCGCGCGGCACGATGGCCGGGCAGATCGCGGAGATCCTCACGCATGCCGAAGAGCTGTTCACGCGGCACAAGCCCGACCGGCTGCTGATCCTTGGCGATACGAACAGTGGTCTCTCGGCGATGGTTGCGGCGCGCATGCGCATCCCGGTCTTCCACATGGAGGCCGGCAACCGCTGCTACGACGACCGCGTGCCGGAGGAGATCAACCGCCGCGTCATCGACCACACCAGCAACGTGCTGATGCCTTACACCTATCGCAGCAAGGAGAATCTCGTGCGCGAGGGCATCGCGCGCGAGCGGATCTTCGTGACCGGGAATCCGATCTTCGAAGTACTGGAGCACTACGCCGGCGGGGTCGAGGCGAGTCCGGTCCTGGAGCGTCTCGGCGTGAGCGCGGGCGAGTTCTTCCTGGTGACGCTGCATCGCGCGGAGAATGTCGATCATCCCGCGCGGCTCGACTCGTTTCTCACCGCGCTCGCTCGCGTGGCCGACGAGTATGCGAAGCCGATGGTCGTCAGCGTCCATCCACGGACCGCGGACGCGATGTCGCGCCACGGTCTCACCCCCGGCTCCGATCGCGTGCGGCTCATGCCGCCGCTCGGCTTCTTCGACTTCGTGAAGCTCGAGAAGAGCGCGTTCTGCGTCCTCAGCGACAGCGGGACGGTTCAGGAAGAGTGCTGCATCTACGGCATCGCCAACGTCACCTTGCGCGACGTCACCGAGCGGCCGGAGACGGTCGAGTGCGGGAGCAACATCCTCTCCGGTGCCGATCCCGAGACGATCCTGACAGCCGTGCGCATCGCGACCTCCACGGGACGACGGTGGACTCCGCCGCCGGAGTATCTCGTGCCGCGCGTCGCTCCGACCGTAGTCCGGATCGTCCTCGGATACGATCACGCATTGTGCGCGTCCTGATCCTCTCGCAGTACTACGATCCGGAGCCGGTGCCGAAGGCCGGCGAGCTCGCGCGCGAGCTTCAAGACCGCGGCCATGACGTCGAGGTCATCACCGGATTTCCGAACTATCCGAGCGGCGATCTCTACGAAGGGTACCGTCTCGCGCTCATGCAGCGCACGACCATCGACGGGATCCCGGTGCGGCGCACGTTCGAGTATCCGTACCACGGCACGAGCGCCGTCAAACGATTGATCAACTACTGGTCGTTCGTTTTCTCCGCGCCTCTGGCGTCGCTCTTCATGCGCCGCGCGGACGTGATGTATGTCTGGCATCCGCCGCTGACCGTCGGCGTGGCGGCGTGGCTGATCTCGCGGTTGCGCGGAATCCCGTTCGTCTATGACGTGCAGGACATCTGGCCGGAAAGCGCGATCCTATCCGGCATGTTGCGTCCGGGATTGCTCGTGCGGCTGATGTCGCGGCTCGAGCGCTTCGTCTATCGCCGCGCCGCGCACGTCCTGGTCGTTACACCCGGCGCGCGCGAGAACCTCATCGGCAAGGGCGTGCCGCCGGAAAAGGTGTCGGCGATGCACCATTGGATCGACGAGTCGATCTTCGACGGCAACGGTGCGGCGGATCGCGATACCGTTCGCGCAGCGCAGGGGTGGAGCGAACGGTTCGTGGCCCTCTTCGCCGGAAACCTCGGCATGGTGCAGGGGCTCGACACCGTCGTGCGCGCCGCAGCGCTCCTCACGCCATCGGATCGAATCCGGATCGTTCTCATGGGCGACGGCGCGGACAAGGCGCGGCTCCAGACGCTCGCTCGCGAGCTCGGCATCGGCGACGATCGTCTCCAGTTTCTCGAGCGCCAGCCGATGAGCGCGGTGCCGCCGTTCATGGAAGCGGCCGATGTGCTGCTCGTTCATCTGCGGCGCTCTGAGCTCTCCCGCTGGGTGATCCCGACGAAGACGCTCGCGTATCTCGCCGCGGGAAAACCGGTGTTGATGGCGATGGAAGGCGCGGCCGCGGATCTCGTGCGCGAAGCCGGCGCGGGGGTGATCGTGCCGTCCGACGATCCACAGCAGCTCGTCAATGCGTTGCGCAGTCTGGCCGCGATGCCGGCGTCCGAGCGCGATGCGTACGGGCACGCGGGGAAGACGTTCCTGCAGAAGACGATGACCCGACAGATAGTCGTTCCGCAGTACGAGGAGGTTCTGCGCCGCGCGGCGCGCAAGTCATGAGCGAGCCGCTCTGCGTCGTCACCGGTGCCACGGGCGCGATCGGGCCGATCATCGTCGACGAGCTCGCGCGGTCGGGCTTCCGCGTTCGCGGCGTGAGCCGGCACGGAGAAAATGCGGCGGACATCACAGATCTCGACGCCATGCGGCGCGCCTTGAGCGGGGCCGACTGCGTCATTCATGCTGCCGCGCTGCTGCACATCAACGATCCTTCGCCAGCGATGTACGACCTCTATCGCCGAGTCAACGTCGGTGGCACGGAGAACGTCGTGCGTGCTGCGGCCGAAGCCGGTGTGCGGCGGATCGTCTACTGCAGCACGATCGCGGTGTACGGCTACAACCGGCAGCAGACACTGACCGAAGAGGACGAGCCGCGGCCCGACACGATCTACGGAGAGACGAAACTTGCCGGTGAGCGCGCCGTGCTCGCGTCAGGGGTCGGCGTTGTGCTGCGTCTCAGCGCGGTTTACGGCGCAAGAGTGAAAGGCAACTATCAGCGCCTCCTTCACGGCATCGCCCGCGGACGATTCGTCGGCGTCGGCGACGGCTCGAATCGCCGCACGCTGATTCACGAGCGCGATGTGGCGCGAGCAGCGGTGCTCGCCGCGAAGCACGCTGCCGCCGCGAATGCGGTGTTCAATGTGACCGACGGCACGACGCACACGGTTCGCGAGATCGTCGATGCGATGGCCGCGGCGGTCGGGCGCAAGCCGCCGCGCATCACGTTGCCCGTGGCGCCGATCCGCCGCACCATCGGTGCCGTCGAGTTTCTTGCGCGCATCGCGCACGTCCGCCCGCCCGTCACGCGCGCGTTGCTCGAAAAATACCTCGAGGACGTCGCCGTCAACGGCGACAAGATCCGGCGCGTGCTCGGATTCGAGCCCGCATACGATCTCCAGCGAGGGTGGGCCGATGCAGCGGAGACGCTGCGGCGATCGGGCGCGCTTCGCTAGGACACACGTTCGATCACAATCACGGCCAGCCATACACCTGCAGCTGCGAGCGCGATGTAAAGCGACGACACGACCGCGTGCGAGTGTCCCGCGATCACGAGCCGCTGGTAGAGATGCGAGCGGTGTGCTTGGACGATGTTCTCGCCGCGCAGCATCCGCCGTACGAGCGTGAACGTCGTGTCGAAGAGAAACGGCCAGAGCATCAGCGCCGCCGGCACCGCGAGCGCGCTCGAATGCGCAGGGGCCAGCAACGGCAGCGCTGCGAAGAACAAACCCAACGAAGCGCTGGCAACATCTCCCATGAAGATTCGTGCGGGCCACCAGTTGTGCACCAGAAATCCGAGCACTGCTGCGCCGACGAAGCCGGCCAGCCAGAAGATCGTCGAATCACCGATGCGCAGCGAGATCACCACCCATCCGATCGCGGCGACGACTGCCTGGCCGCCCGCGATGCCGTCGATCCCGTCCATGAAGTTGAACGCGTTCGTCACGCCCACGATCCAGATGAACGTCACCACCACACCCATCCAGCCCAGCGCAAACACGCCGAGGCCGGGGATGGTGATCGAGTGGAAATAGCCGCAACCCGCGATCACCGTCGCCGCTGCGACGATCTGCACGAGAAACCGCACGCGTGCCGTCAGCGGCTGGAGATCGTCGCGAAAACCGACGATGGCGACGAGCAGGAACGCCGCCATGAGCGCGGCGATGCGAACGGTATCGCCCCGCGTCATCGCATACATCGCGCCGGCCAGCGAAACGAGCACGATGCCCACGCCGCCGAGGCGGGGAGTCGGACGCGTGTGGGAACTGCGCGGCGTCACCGGATCGTACAATCCGCGCGCGATGCACCAGCGCCGCACCACTTCCACCAATGCCGCCGACGTCGCGGCTGCTGCCGCGAATGCAATCGTCGCCGTCAGCGATGGCATGTCGCGCGCGAGTCTAACATCGCACGGACGTTGTACCTCTTCGAGCATCCGTGATTGAATCCCGATCCCGCACGATGCCCATTCTCGTCACCGGCGCGGCCGGATTCATCGGATATCACGTTGCCAAACGCCTCCTCGAGCGAGGAGAGGAAGTCGTCGGTCTCGACAACGTCAACGACTACTACGATCCCTCGCTGAAAGAGGCGCGGTTGCGGATGCTTCGGGACTTTCCCGGCTTCCGCTTCGAGCGGATCGACGTCAGCGACGGCCCGGCGATGAGCGCGCTGTTCGCGGCGGTCCGGCCCGAGCGCGTGATCCATCTCGCGGCGCAGGCCGGCGTGCGCTACTCGCTGATCAACCCGCACGCATACACACAAAGCAACGTCACCGGCTTCCTCAACATCCTCGAGGGTTGTCGCGCCGTTTCGTCGTCGCATCTCGTGTACGCGTCCTCGAGCTCCGTCTACGGCGCGAACGAACGGCAGCCGTTCTCCGAGCATCACAATGTCGACCATCCGGTATCGCTCTACGCGGCGACGAAGAAGGCCAACGAGCTGATGGCGCACACGTACGCCCATCTGTATGCCATCCCATGCACCGGCCTCCGCTTCTTCACCGTCTACGGTCCCTGGGGACGGCCGGACATGGCGTTGTTCAAATTCACTCGGGGCATCCTCGCGGGCGAGCGCATCCCGGTCTTCAACGAGGGTCGGATGATTCGCGACTTCACGTACATCGACGACGTCGTCGAGGGAGTCGTGCGCGTGCTCGACCACCCTCCGGTCTCCGATCCGTCTTTCGATTCGAAGGATCCCGACCCGGCGCGGAGCTCCGCGCCGTATCGCGTCTTCAACATCGGGAACAATCGCCCGGTGGTGCTCCTCGACTGCATTCACCTCCTCGAAGATGCCCTCGGACAGCGAGCCGAGATGGAGATGTTGCCGATGCAGCCTGGCGATGTGACATCGACGATGGCCGACGTGAGCGAGCTGGAGAAACGAGTCGGGTTCCGCCCTTCGACGTCGCTGAAGGACGGAATCGAGGCGTTCGTCAAGTGGTACCGAGGCTACTATCGCGTCTGAGCGTCACCGCACCGTTCGCAGCAACGCCAGCTCGGTGAGATTCGCGTAGATGCTCTCCGCATCGCGGCCGGCGACGATGACGTCGCCGCAAGTGACGACCACTGCACCCGGAGCGTTTTTGGGGATGATCGTGATCACCGCGAGCCGGCCGAGATACGCCGCCAATTCCTGAGGATCGAGCTCGCCGACGACGTCGGGCGAGAGGACTTCGGCGACGAAGCCGCGCCGATGGAGGTGGTCGCGTAACTCGTGCGCGACGCCGTACGCGTCGGCGCCCGCGATCGTGATCGACAGCGGCAGCTGGCCGAGGCGGCGGACCCAGTCGCTGGGAGCAGGGTCCGCCTGCGCTGCAGCAGTCGCGGTTTCGACGGCTCCTCCGGGATCGCGGTCGAGAATCATTCCCGCGCCGACCGTCGCGTAGGTGAGCCGGTCGACGAGAATGAAGGCGCCGGTCACGCGATTCCGCACGTAGGGATCGAATGCGAGCAGCCGAGGCGTCTCGAGGCGCACGCGGGCGATCTCGTTGTTCGCCAGCTCGTCGCACCGCTCCCGATGGAGCGTGTTCACGTTCATCCGATACCGGAGCGCCGTCACCGTAGCCGGAACGACGTTCGAGGTGTGCTTCAGCAGGTACTCCCGTCCGACGCTCATCGGAGTCTCGTGCATCCACACGACCATGGCCTCGAACGCCCGGTCGAGGTGAGGGACATTGTTCGGGTAGACGAGCATGTCGCCGCGGCTCACGTCGACGTCGTCCTCGAGCGTCACGGTGACCGGCATGGGCGCGAAAGCGCGAACGCTCTCTTCACTCATCGTCAGGATGGACCGGACGCGTGTTTGCCGCCGGGACGGAAGAACAAGGACCTCGCTGCCCGCAGTCAGGACTCCGGACGCGATCGAGCCCGCGTACCCGCGAAAATCCGCGGTCGGCCGCACCACGAGCTGAACGGGTAGACGAAAGTCGATCAGGTTGCGGTCGCTGGCGATGTGCACGGTCTCCAGGTGCGCGAGCAACGGGCCGCCGACGTGCCACGGCATCCGGTCACTCTCCCGGACGACGTTGTCGCCGAGCAGCGCGGAGACGGGGATGAACTCGATGTCGCTGACCTGCAGCCTCGCGGCGAACTCGCTGAACTCGTCCCGGATGTCGCGGAAGATCGATTCCGACCATCCGACCAGGTCCATCTTGTTCACGGCAACGACCAGATGCTGGATGCCGAGCAGCGTGGCGATGAATGCGTGGCGTCGGGTCTGGTCGAGAACTCCGCGCGTCGCGTCGACGAGCAGGACCGCGAGATCCGACGTCGACGCGCCCGTGGCCATGTTGCGCGTGTACTGCTCGTGTCCGGGCGTGTCGGCGATCACGAACTTCCGCTTGGGCGTGGAGAAATGCCGGTAAGCGACGTCGATGGTGATTCCCTGTTCGCGCTCGGCCTGCAGCCCGTCCACGAGAAGCGCCAGATCGAGATCGTGGCTCGCACCGTGTTTTCTCGAATCGCGGCGCGCGGCTCGCAGATGATCGTCGAAAATCGCCGCCGAGTCGTGCAGCAGGCGGCCGATCAGTGTCGACTTGCCGTCATCGACGCTGCCGCAGGTGAGGAACCGGAGCAGCTCGCGGTCGCGGTACTCGGAGAGGAAGGCTTCGGCGACCATCAGAAGTAGCCCTCCCTCTTCTTCTCCTCCATCGTGCCGTCTTCGTCGAAGTCGATGACGCGTCCCGACCGCTCGGACGTTCGCGAGGCCAGCATCTCCTCGATGATCTTCGGCACCGTGTCGGCGTCCGACTCCATTGCTCCGGTGAGGGGATAACATCCCAGAGTGCGGAAGCGGACGCGCCGGAGCTCGGGATGCTCGCCGGGCCGCAGAGGCATCCGCTCGTCGTCGACCATGATCAGCGCTCCCTCTCGCTCGACCACCGGCCGAGGTGCTGCGAAGTAGAGAGGAACGACCGGGATCTTCTCGCGCTCCACGTAGAGCCACACATCGAGCTCCGTCCAGTTCGAGAGCGGAAAGACGCGAATGGACTCGCCCTTGTGCACGCGGCCGTTGTAGATGTTCCAGAGCTCCGGCCGCTGGTTCTTCGGGTCCCATTGATGGAACTGATCGCGGAACGAGAAGATCCGCTCCTTCGCGCGGCTTCGCTCTTCGTCGCGCCGCGCGCCTCCGAAGGCAGCATTGAATCCATAGTGATCGAGGGCCTGCTTCAAGGCCTCGGTCTTCATCACGTGCGTGTAGCGCTGTGTGCCGTGATCGAACGGGTTGATCTTCTGTCGTTCCCCCTCGGGATTGGTCCAGACGAGCAAGTCGACTCCCGTTTCGCGTGCGATGCGGTCGCGAAACGCGATCATCTCCGCGAACTTCCACGTCGTATCGACGTGCAGAATCGGGAACGGCAGGGGAGCGGGGCGAAACGCCTTGCGGGCGAGGTGCAGCATGACCTGCGAGTCTTTGCCGATCGAGTAGAGCATCACCGGCCGGGCCAGTACGGCCGCGACCTCGCGAATGATGTGGATGCTCTCCGCCTCCAACGCCTCGAGGTGACTGAGGATCGACCGGGTCACTGCAACGCTCCTCGGCGGACGAGCTCCGCGTGCACGGCCGCGACGCATTCGTCGACGTCGAGCTCTGCGGCGCGGAGGGTCATCGCGGGAGCGGCCGGCGGCTCGTACGGTGAGCTGATGCCGGTGAACTCCGCGATCTCGCCGGCGCGCGCTCGCGCGTAGAGTCCCTTCGGATCGCGCGACTCGCACACCGCCAGCGATACGTCGACGAAGACTTCGATGAACCGCGCATCGCCGACGATCGCGCTCACGCGCTCGCGGTCGCGCCGGAACGGGGAGATGAACGCGGCGATCACCACGACGCCGGCGTCGACGAACAAGGCTGCCACCTCGCCGGCGCGGCGGATGTTCTCCTCGCGATCGCGCTCCGAGAATCCGAGGTCGGCGTTGAGGCCGTGACGGAGATTGTCTCCGTCGAGCACGTACGCAAGCTTGCGCTCACTGCACAGACGCGCTTCGAGCGCGTGGGCAATCGTCGACTTGCCCGAGCCCGAGAGCCCGGTCAGCCAGACCAGCATTCCTCGTTGCCCGAGGAGCTCTTCGCGCTGCTGGCGGCGGATGTGGCCGGGATGGAAGACGACGTTGCTCTGGGACGGTGGGCTGGACATCAGGAACGGGCCGGATTGTAGCGCGCTTCTACTTCTGCTTTTGTTTGAGCAGTCGCTCCCGCTCGAGCGCCTTCACCCACAACTGATCGCGGAGCAACGGCTGGTAGGACTCGGCGAATTGCAGATTGAACGACGTCGCCTTCTCCGCGTTCCGCAGACCTTCCTCGGCCTCGCCGCGCTGGAGTTGCAGGAAGCTGATCGCCTGATAGATCTCGGGCCGCTCTTCGAGCGCGAGCGCGGCCTGGTAGCGCGCCATCCCGACCGGCGCGCGTCCGGCGATCTCGTGGAGCGCTCCGGCGAGGAAGTACAACTGCCAGTCGTCGGGCGTTGCCGCGATACAGCGGTCCATCCGCTCGGCGGCGCGCGACGCGGCGTCTTGACGCTCGAAATCCGAAACGATCGTCTGAGCGCGCTCGATGAGCTGCTCCGCGCGCCGTTTTTCGATGTTGCAGCTTTGCCGCGTCCACGGCACGCGGAAGAGCGTGAATCCCGCGACGCAGAAGACGACGATCGCCAGCGACGCTCTAACGAGGCGCATCGGACCTCCATGCGAAGCAGAGCGCCGCGGCGAACACGCACGTGGCGCTGACGGCCGTGAGCTCGAGCGGGAACTGTCCGATGGCGACCGCTCCGAATCCTGCGGCAGCGGGTAATGCGAACAGGCGGACGAAGCGGCCGCGGTCGTCGTCCGGCGGCGATCTCCGCAGCGTGATCGAAGCGATGGAGACCAGCACGATCACGAACAGCGCGTAGCCGGGGATGCCCGTCTCCGCGAGCACTTGCAGATGATCGTTGTGCGCTTCGCCGAAATTCTCGCGCGAGTGCAGGATCCACTCCGGGTGGCGACTCTCGATCGCCAGCCGGTGCGGCATGTAGCGTGCGGCGAACACCCCCGGCCCGAGGCCGAGGAGCGGACGTTCGAGAAACATGTCCAGCGTCGTGAACGCGGTGGGGACGCGGTTCGAAGTGACCGTGCGGAAGTCGCCCTTCATCAGCGGCTTCTGCAGAGACCGCAGTCGCTGTCGCGTCGGCGCGTAGAGGAGCACTCCGCAGATGCCGGCCACGATCACCGCGACCGCGAGAATGCGAATGCGCTTCGAGCCGGTGACGACGAACGCCAGCAATGCGGCTGCGAAGCCGAACATGACCGTGATCGTCTGCGTTTCGAAGAGGCCCGCGAGCAGGACCAGCGTGACGGCAGCGAACAGCAGGCGATACCGCCGCAGCGTCGCAGTCGCGGAGAACGCCGCGATCGTCGGCATGAGCAGGTATGTGCCGGCGGTATTCGCGTTGCCGATCAAGCCGATGTTGCCGAGTCGGGCGGCGCCTTTGGAGATGATCCCCAGTGGGTGCCAAACATCGTGCGCCTGCAGCACCACGATTACGGCGTTCACCATCGCGGGAATCAGCAGGGCCGCGAGCGCGGGCAGAATGTTTCCCGTGCGCGCCAGGGCGACCGTGATCACGAACAGCAGCGCGTAGCAGAAGATCGAGAACGGCGCGGAACGGCTGACCGCGGGGAGGGTCGACGTCATCGACACGACCGCAACCCATGCGATGCCGCTGCACGTCAGAATGACCGCGCGGCGGTTGCGTACCAGCGTGGCTGCGAACGTGTCGCTCAGCATCGCCGAGGCGGCGGCGATGGCTCCGATGATGAGCATCGCCGCCTGGAAGAACGAGCTCTTCGGAACGCGGAACAGATCGCGCCCGCGGGGATCGACGATCAGCGGAATCGCGGCGATGACGAGAAGCACCGTCACCCACAACACGCGCGTCGCGTTGCGCATCAAACGATCGGTGGGTACTTCTTCGACGGTCATCCCGGGAAGGGCGGCGCTGTTGCGGCGACGAACGGTCCCGAAATCCGTCTCCCTGAGCGTGGCGCGTTGACCGGCTTTGCTGCCGCGCTGGGATCGGACTGGAACTCGGGGACGAGCGCGCGCAAGCCGTCGACGGCCAGCGCGTTGTCGCATGTGCTTCCGGAGCTCTTCAGCCAGGCTTGGACCTGTTTCCGGTCAGGCTGCGGTGCTTCCGTCACGACGATCTGAGGATGCGCCGTCGGCCGGATCGCTTCGCCGTGCAATCGGATCTCTTCGAACAGTTTCTCGCCGGGCCGCAGGCCGGTGAAGACGATCGGAATCTCCTCTTCGGAATGATTCGAGAGCCGAATCAGATCGCTCGCGAGCTCGAGCACCTTCACGGGATCTCCCATGTCGAGCATGAAGATCTGTCCGGCGTCGCCGAGGGTGGCTGCCTGGAGCACCAGCGAAATCGCCTCCGACGTCCGGATGAAATACCGCGTCACGTCCGGATGCGTCACCGTCACCGGGCCTCCGGCCGCGATCTGCTCCATGAACAGAGGGATCACGCTGCCGGATGAACCGATGACGTTTCCGAACCGGACGATCGTCACCTTCATCGGAACGGTCTGCGCAAGATCGAGCAGCAGAATCTCCGCCGCCCGCTTGCTCGCGCCCATTACGCTCGAGGGATTGATCGCCTTGTCGGTGGAGATGCACACGAACCGCTCCACGCCGTGTTTTGCACACAACTCCGCCAGCGTGCGCGTCGCCG
>Ga0209382_10001582_pt1 | contig 35381 bp, 32 predicted proteins | sample SoiMetdeltSBSDD5_FD_187599 | JGI IMG/M metagenome (GOLD analysis project Ga0209382, IMG submission 187599) | Bulk soil microbial communities from a Populus tree surrounding site in Tennessee, USA - Soil MetaG P. deltoides SBSDD5 (SPAdes) (version 2) | ecosystem: Environmental > Terrestrial >... | reverse complement strand
GTACGTGACCAGTCCGAGGTTCTCCATCGCGCCCTGGGCGAAGTCCGGGAGCGCGACCATGTCCATCTTCTTGTCCGGGTACGGGATCCCGTAGTACTCGGCGAAGAACCGCAGGCTGAACGCCCCTACGTCGAGCGCGAACGCCGTGAGGTGGCCTTTCCCCGGCTGGTGCACGATCCGGAGCGGCACGCCGTCCACGTCGACCGGCTCGGTCGCCTCGAGCGGACCCACCACGAACGCGACGAGGTACGTCGACATCACCATCGTGTCGTCGAACCGGACCCGGACGCGGCCGTCGCCGTTCTCCTCGCGCCCGAGCTCCGGGCCGTTCGAGATCGCGAGCAGCTCGGGCTTCGTCACGATCGTGACGCCGAAGACCGCCTTCATGTCGGGCTCGTCCCAGCAGGGGAACGCCCTCCGCGCGTCGGTCGACTCGAACTGCGTGGTCGCGATCGTGTGGGCAACGCCGCCCTCGTCCGTGTAGGTCGACCGATAGAAGCCGTGGAGCTGCTCGGACAGGCGCCCTCGGAACTCGAGGTGCAGGACCCACTCCCCCGGCTCCGCGGTCCCCGAGAGCAGGAGGTGCGCCCGCTCGGTCTCGGGGTCGATCCGGACCGACGAGACCTCGAGCGTCCCGCCCGGGCCCTCGAGGCTACCGGGTCCGACCTCGAGGTCGAGCGCGTTCAGGACGATCTCGTCGACGCGCTCCTGGACCTCGACGGTCACCGACTCGCTTCCGGCGAACGTCAACGCGTCCAGGTCGGGTTCGAGCACGAGGTCGTACCGGCGGGGCACGACCGTGCGCGGGAGTCGGTACCTGGCTTCCTCGTCCATGAGGGGCGAGCCTACCCTCCAGGCGGGCGGGATGAACATCGGCCGGTCCCTCGATGACCCCGGGTCACGGAACTGCCCACGAACGCCTCGAAGGTCTGGCATCCTCCTCGGCCGTGACGACGCGGGATCGCGGGAATGCGTTCCGCACGGCGGCCGCATCGGCCGTCCTGCTCGTCGCCGCGGCCTGCTCGTCCGGCGGCGGGGACGACCCGGCCGCGGCGGGGACGACGGATACGGGTGCGGCCGAGTCCTCGCCCCCCGCGTTCTACGTCCCGTCGACGTCGCCCGGTGGCGAGGCGAGGGAGCCCGGCCTCTACGTCCTCGGGCTCGCGACGGGCAAGGTCGAGCCCCTCGCCGGCGTGGACCCCGAGGCGCTGGCGCTGGCGCCCGCGGTCTCGCCCGACGGGTCGCGGATCGCATTCGACGCCGGGACCGACGGCTCCCGCCAGGTGTGGGTGATGAACGCGGACGGATCCGATCTCGAGCAGGTCACCGACGACGACGTCGAGGCGGTCGACCCCGAGTGGTCGCCCGACGGCCGGCGCCTCGCCTACGTCGGGTTCGACGGGGAGGCCACCCGCGGCGTGATGGTCCTCGATCTCCGCTCGGGGAAGACCGAGCGCGTGAGCTCGGAGCCCGGCGACGTGTTCGGTCCGGACTGGTCGCCCGACGGTTCGTCGATCGTGTACCAGACGCCGGCGGGCGACGGGTGGCAGCTGCACACGGTCGACCTGGAGTCCGGGAAGACGACGACCGTGTGCTGCCGTGGCGGTGACTCGATCGCCTCGGACGCCGACTGGTCCCCCGACGGCGAGCTGCTCCTGTTCGGGTACGCCACGCCCGAGGACAACTTCGCCCTCCACACGATCACACCGTCGGGCGGCGACGACACGCCGGTGCCGCCCCCCGACCCGACGCGGTACCACAGCCACCCGGTCTGGTCGCCCGACGGCTCGAAGATCGCCTACCAGGGCGCGCCGGGGATCTGGGTGCTCGACCTCGCGAGCGGCGAGGACACGATGCTCGACCCCGAGCTGTGGGGACCCGTGTGGCTCGACGACGACACGCTGATCGTCGCGATGCCGCCGCCCGAGTGACGCCGCGGCGTCAGTCGTTCATGTAGGTCAGCCAATCAGCGTACTTCTCGGTCTCGCCCTTGGTCGCCGCGAAGAACGCGCCCTGCAGCTCCTTCGTGATCGGCCCGCGCGTCCCCTCGCCGACCGGACGGTGGTCCACCTCGCGGACCGGCGTGATCTCGGCGGCCGTCCCGGTGAAGAAGCACTCGTCGGCGTTGTACAGGTCGGTGCGGACGAGGTTCTCCTCGGTCACCTCGTACCCGAGGTCGCGGGCGATCGTGATCACGCTGCTGCGGGTGATCCCGTCGAGGCACCCCGCCTGGATCGGCGGCGTCGTGACCGTTCGGTCGCGGACGATGAACAGGTTTTCCCCCGAGCCGTCGGTGATGTAGCCGTGGTCGTTGAGCAGCACGGCCTCGTCGTAGCCGGCCATGACGCTCTCCATCTTCGCGAGGACGCCGTTGATGTACTGGCCGGTGGCCTTGGCCGAGGACGGGAGCGCATTCTGCGAGTTCCGGCGCCACGAGGAGATCTTGATGCTCACGCCGTTCTCGAGCGCGTGCTCGCCGAGGTAGGCGCCCCACGGCCAGACCGCGATGAACACGTTGATCGGCGCGTCGAGCGGGTTCACCCCCATCTCGCCGTACCCGCGGTAGACGACCGGCCGGATGTAGCAGGCCTTGAGGTCGTTCGCGCGGATGACCTCCCTGATCGCGTCGCCGATCGCCTCGATCGAGTAGGGGATGTCCATGTGGTACAGCTTCGCCGAACGGAACAGGCGCTTGAGGTGCTCGTCGAGGTGCCAGACCGCCGCCCCGCGTTCGGTCTCGTAGGCCCTGATCCCCTCGAAGACGCCGCTGCCGTAGTGCAACGCATGGCTGAGCACGTGGATCTTGGCGTCGCGCCAGTCCACGAGCTCCCCGTCCATCCAGATCTTCTCGACCTCGGTGATCGGCATGAGCTCGGAGCCTCCTCGGGAGCGATGGCGGACCGGCTCGCCGGCCCGATGCCGACAGGATAGCCGCAGGTGGGTCCCTGCGTGCCTAGCCGGGCAGGTCGTAGGCGCGCCAGACCTGCGGGAGCGTCGACCGTCGCACCTCGTCGAGCGGGCCGAACCGCTCGGCCGCCCAGGGACGCAGTTCGGAGGTCACTCGGCGCCGAACGTCGTCCGGCACCTGCCACGTCCAGGAGTACCGGCCCTGCTCTATCCCGTCGAGGAAGTCCCTGAGCGCGTCCTCCCAGACCTCGTGGACCACCGGGAGGATCCGGAGAGTCGCCCCATGGCCGCCCATCTCGGCGTCGAGGGCCCCGTACTCCGCCCAGTTCAGGCCCACGGGATCGAGCGAGACCCCCACGATCTCGCCGAAGCGCCGTTGGACCGCGAACCGCTCCTCGTCGTACGCGCCGAGCTCCACGAGGAACACGCCGCCGGGGCGGACGACCCGAACGGTCTCGGCGAGGACGCGTTGCCAGTCCGGGATCAGGTGCAGCACCCACCGCAGGTACGCGCCGCCGAACGCCGCGTCCGCGAGCGGCATCCGCGTCGCGTCGCCGAGCACGAGCGGGAACGGCGGCTCCCCGCCGGACTTCTCCAGGAGCTTCCTCACCATCGCCTCGGTGAGGTCGAGCCCCGCGAGCGGGACGCCGGCATCATGCAGCGGCAGCGCGAGCAGCCCCGTGCCGACGCCGACCTCGAGCACGCGGCCCCGCCCGTCGAACTCGGACGCGAGCAGCTCGGTCGTCCGAGCCATGGCATCGGCCGAGATCGCGCGCGTCTGGTCGTAGAACTCGGCCGCGCGGTCGAACCGGACGCTCTCGCTCACGACTTCGGGATGTCCTTGCCGGGGTCGACGAACGGCAGCGCCGCGACCGTGATCGGCACCCGCCCCCGCGGCGTCTCGGCCTCGAGCGCGGACCCTGGCGCCTCGAACGCGATCGGCACCCACGCGTAGCCGACGTTCTTCTCCAGGCGCGGCGACCACGCGCCGGCGGTGATCCGCCCCACGCGCTCGTCGCCGTCGAGCACCGGCCAGAAGTCGTTCAGCGCGCCCTCGTCGCTCATCGGCGGTCCGCCGATCTCCACGCCGACGAGCTTGCGGTCGACGCCCTCGTCGCGCAAGCGGCGGAGCCAGTCCTTGCCGATGAAGTCGGCCTCCTGGTCGAGCTCGACGTACTTCTCGAGCCCGGTGACGTGCATCGGCGTGTCCGAGAACCGCATGTCCGAGCCGAAGTTGAAGATCCCGGCCTCGATCCGGCGCGCCTCCGACGGCGCGATGACCCGGATCCCGTGCGGTTCGCCGGCCTGGAACACCCGCTCGAACAGGTCGTCGCCGCGGCTCCCGTCGCGCAGGTAGATCTCGTACCCGACCTCGCCGGTCCACCCCGTGCGCGAGACCACGACCGGGATGCCATCGACCTCGGTCTCGTCGCAGAAGTAGTAGCGGAGCCCGGCGACCTCCTCGCCGAACAGGTCGGAGATCACGTGCCGGCTCTTCGGGCCCTGGACCTGGAGCGGCGAGACGTCCGGCTCGTCGAGGTCGACATCCATGCCGGCGAACGCCGCCACGCCCTTCGCGTACAGGAGCGCGTCGGAGTCGGCGAGCGCGAGCCAGAACCGGTCCTCCTCGAGCCGCAGGAGCACGGGATCGTTCACGAACCCGCCGTGCCGGGCGGTGAGGATCGCGTACTTGCACTGCCCCACCGCGCACGTCGAGAGGTCACGGCAGGTGAGCAGGTTCGTGAACTCGAACGCGTCGGGCCCGGTGATCTCGACGATCCGTTCGACCGAGACGTCCCACAGCGTCACGTCGTTCAGCAGCGCCCAGTACTCGGCGACGGGATCCTCGTACAGCGTCGGGAGAAGCATGTGGGTGGTTGTAGATGCCCCAGCTCTTGCACCCGTGGCGCTTCGTCGCCTCGAAGAACGGCGACTTGCGATACCAGGGTTGGATGTAGAACGTGAACGTCTCCGACGCCATCGGGCCTCCCGTCGCGAAGAGCGGCGTCGGAGCGTAGCCCGTTCTTCCTCGCCGGTCCGTTACTCCCTCGCCGGTCGGGTTCTTCACCCAACGTGACCGACCTCACAGACCGGCCCGTCGAACGGACTACGGTACGAACGTATGTTCGATTCGACGCTCATCGGTGCCGTGGATGTGGCTCACGCGAGTGTGGGGGCGGCGCACCGCGAGCTCTTGTCCTCGATCGTCGGCCTCGTGGGCTCGGAGGCGTGGCGCGAGCAGGGCGCGCGCGATCCCGCGCACCTCCTCTCGATCCGCTACGGGCTCTCGGACTGGAAGTCGCGCCGTTGGATCGCCGCCGCCTTCGCGCTGGAACACCTGCCCCGGCTCGCGCAGGCTCTCTCGAGCGGCGCGCTCGGCATCGACAAGGTGGTCGAGATTACGCGGTTCGCGACGCCGGGATCCGAAGAGCGGTTGATCGTGTGGGCTCGGCGCGTCTCGTGTGAGGCGATCCGCCGCAGGGGCGACCTCGAAGAGGAGGCCACGATGGATGATGTGGTCGGGCCCGCTCGCGCGCGGTCTGTGGGCTGGTGGTACTTCGACGAGGGACGCCGCTTCGCACTGGAGGCCGAGCTGCCTGCCGCCGAAGGCGCCGTTGTGGCCCGAGCGCTCGAGCGCGTGGCCCGAACCATCCCGGCCATGCCGGACGAGGATGGCACGAGCGGCGCGGACGCGCGGCGGGCCGACGCGCTCGTCGCGATGTGCTCGGCGCGCATCGCGGTCGATGGCGACCCGGACCGGGCAACGGTGGTGATCCACGCACAGGCCAAGGGCCGGGAAGAGGGCAGCGGTGGCTGCGAGGTCGAGGACGGTCCGGTGCTCCATCCGGCCTCGGTGCGTCGAGCACTCTGCACGCCAGAACGCAGATCGTGCTGGAAGACCGTCTGGGCAACGTGATCGGGGTTGGGGCGCGCCAGGCGAGAGCCTCCCGCGTGGATGCTCCGCCAGGTCCGTTATCGCGATCGCGAGTGTCGCTTCCCGGGCTGTGGGATGCGACGATTCACCGAGGCGCACCACGTCCGGTGGTGGCGCCACGGCGGTCGAACGGAGCTCGAGAACCTCGCCCTGATCTGCTCGTTCCACCATCGACTCGTCCATGAACACGGTTGGTCGATGCGGCGAAGACCCGACGGCGAGATGGACTGGCTGCGTCCCGACGGCACGCGCTATCGAGCGAGCCCGTCGTCCGATCGGGCGAGCCCTTCGCCCGGCGATCGGGACGAACAGCAGGACACGGTCGCTGCCGGTTCGGACCGGACGAGTGCCTAGTTCATCTCCGGATCAGGCGGCATCGTCGACAGCAGCCGGTACCGCGGGCCCTTGCGCCGCAGCACGCCGCTCCAGAGCTCGCCGGGCTCCTCCGTGAACACGTCGTCGGCGACCGCGGGCTCGGCGATCCACGAGCCCTCCTCCATCTCGGCCTCGAGCTGGCCGGCGCCCCAGCCCGCGTAGCCGGCGAACACCCGGGCGCGCCGCAGACCGCCGAGCTCGTCCGCATCGGTCTCCTCCGGCAGGAACCCGACCGACTCGAACGCCACCACGTTCGCCCGCTCTGGGTGCTCGAAATCCGCCACCACGACCGCCGCCTGCGTCTCGACCGGCCCGCCGAAGAACAGGCGGGCACCCGGCTCGACGAGGCCGGCGAGCGGCGGGACGGCCTCGGCCACCTCGACCTCGCTCTCGCGGTTCAGCACGACGCCGACCGCGCCCGCCTCGTCGTGGTGGCCGATCAGGACGACCGTTCGGTGGAAGTTCGGGTCGACGAGCGACGGCCCGGCGATCAGCAGGTTGCCGCGGAGGCTCAGCACGGACCCATCATGCCGCGACGAACCCCGCTACGACTTCGGGACGTCCTTGTTCGGGTCGAGGAACGGGAGCGCGGCCGTCACGGCCGGCACCGGACCGTCGGGCGAGACCACCTCGAGCGTCGTGCCGGGTTCGGCGAACCCGATCGGCACCCAGGCGTAGCCGATGTTCTTCTCGAGGCGGAACGAGCGCGAGGCGCTCACGAGCCGGCCCACGCGCTCGCCGTCGCGTTCGACGGGCCAGAAGTCCTCGAGCCACATCCGGAACGGCTCGCCGCCGAGCTCCACGCCGACGAGCTTGCGGTCCACGCCCGCATCCGCGAGCCGTTGCAAAGCGTCCCTGCCGACGAAGTCCGCGTCGAACTCCACCAGGCGCTCCATCCCGCTCACGTGCAGCGGCGTGTCCTCGATCGTCATGTCGTTGCCGTAGTTGAAGATCCCGGCCTCGAGCCGCCGCTGGTCGCTCGGCGCGATCGGACGGATCTCGAACGGCTCGCCCGCCTCCATCACCCGGTCCCAGAGCTCGGTCCCGCGCGCGCCGTCGCGCAGGTAGAGCTCGTAGCCGACCTCGCCGGTCCACCCGGTGCGCGAGACCACGAGCGGGATGTCGCCGAGCTCGCCCTCCCAGCACCGGTAGTAGCGCATGTCGGCCACCACGTCGCCGAACAGCGCCCGGATCACGTCCTTCGACTTCGGGCCCTGGACCTGGAGCGGCGAGACGTCGGGTTCACGGATCTCGACGTCGAGGCCCGCGAACGCCTGCACCCCAACGGCGTACAGCAGCGCGTCCGAGTCCGCGAGCGACAGCCAGAAGTGGTTCTCGCCGAGACGCAACAGGATCGGGTCGTTCACGATGCCGCCGCTCGGCGCGATGATCGGCGCGTACTTGCACTGCAGGACCTCGCACTTCGAGAGGTCGCGGCACGTGAGCAGCTGCGTGAACCGCGCGGCGTCCGGTCCCGTGATCTCGACTTGGCGCTCGACCGCGACGTCCCACAGGCCGACGTGCTCGACGAGGTGCCAGTACTCTGCCTCGTCGTCGTCGTACAGGGTCGGGATCAGCATGTGGTTGTAGAGGTCCCAGGACGTGCAGCCGGCCTCGACCGTGCGCCGCCAGTAGGGCGAGCGCCGGTACCACGACGCCGTGTAGAACGTGAACGAGTACGGCTCGTTCACCAGCTCGCGCCCTTGCGCCTCCGGGGACCGCGGCGGTCCTTGCGGATCTCGCGGACGCAGTTGTAGGCGGGGATGCCGGAGACTCCGCCGCCGCCGTGCGTCGCGCTCGAGCACTGGTACAGGCCGGCGATCGGCGTCCGGTAGTCCGCGTACCCTGGCACCGGCCGCATGTGGAACAGCTGGTCGGCCGAGAGCTCGCCGTGGAAGATGTTGCCGCCGATCAGCCCCCACTCGGTCTCCATGTCGTACGGCCCGAGCACCTGCCGGGCGACGATCGACTCGCGGAAGCCGGGCGCCGCGTCGTCGTAGGCCTGGATCACGCGGTCGGCGTACGCCTCGAGCTCGTCGCGGTGCGGCTCCCCCGACCACGTGTGCGGCACCCACTGCGTGAACAGCGATACGACGTGGGCGCCCTGGGGCGCGAGCGAAGGATCGAGCGTCGTCGGGATCACGCCGTCGGAGAACGGGAACGTGGCCGGCCGCCCGGCCCGCGCCTCCTGGAACGCGTCCTCGAGCTGGTCGAGCGACGGCGCGATCTCGAACCCGCCGGAGAAGTCGGTCCAGTCGGGCTCGCCGGCGAGCTTCGGCAGGCGGCTGATCGCGAGGTTGATCTTCACGACGCCCGAGCGCGTGTGCCAGTGCTCGATGTCCTCGACGAACTCGCCCGGGAGCTCGCCGGGGTCGATCTGGCGCAGGAACGTGATCTTCGGGTGGCAGGCGGTGATCACGATCGGCGCCTGGAGCTCCTCGCCGCCCTCGAGCGCGACCCCACGGGCCTTCCCGCCGCGGATCAGGACGCGGTCGACCCGCGCGGACGTCCGGATCTCGGCCCCGAACGCGACCGCGCCCCGCTCGATCGCCGCCGCGACCGCGCCCATCCCGCCCTCGGGGACGCCCCACGATCCGAGCGTGCCGTCGCCGACGTCGCCGATCTCGTGGTGCGCCATCACGTACGCGGTCCCCGAGTCGAACGGACCTGCCCACGTCCCGATCAGCCCGTCGATCGCCATCACGGCCTTCACCTGCTCGGACTCGAAGAAGCGGTCGAGCAGGTCGGCCACGCTCATCGTGAGCAGCCGCGTGACGTCGCCGACCGTCCGGACGTTGAGGCCGCGGAATCGCCACGCGAGCCGGAGCTGCTCGAACAGGTCCCCCGGCCGCTTCGAGCCGAACTGGGGCGGCGTCGTCATGAGCAGCGGACCGAGCACCGCGGCGAGCCCGCCCATCCACGCCTCCCACTTCTCGAGCGCGTCGGCGTCCTTCTTCGAGAACTTCGCGAACTCGTCGTGGTTCTTGCCCGGGTCGTCGTACTCGATCATCACCCGGCCGTCGCGGAACGGGACGACGTATGGGCCGACCGGGTGCACGCGGTACCCGTGCCGGGCGAGGCGGAGGTCGCGGACGATCGAGTCCGGCATCAGGCTCATGACGTACGAGAGCGTCGTGACGCCGAACTGCGGATGGTCCGGCCACGGCCGGTCGGTCGCCGCGGCGCCGCCGGTCTTCGGGCGCGCCTCGCAGACGACCACGCGGGCGCCGGCCCTCGCCAGGTAGGCGCCCGCGACCAGGCCGTTGTGGCCTCCGCCGATCACGATCGCGTCGTAGGCGTTCGCGTGCACCGCTCGCTCCCTCTTTGACTCGCCGTTCAACGTTCAACGACGACGATATCGCCCGGCCCGCCGCTCGCGCGAGGGCCGGAACCGTTCCTCACGAGGGGTCGGGCGGCCCGGGCGCGACCCGCGTGAACGTCCCCCCCTCCGGCATCGAGGGCGCCTCGGCGACCGGCAGCTCCTCGGACTCCGCCGGCGGCGGCTCCCGGAGGAGCGGCAAGAGCACGACGACGGACAGCCCCGCGCCGACCCCGAGCAGGGCGTACATCCCCGGGGCCCCGACGACCGGGAGCGCCGCGGCCGCCACCAGGTACGCGATCACGAGCGTCCCGTGCACGATGCCCTCGAGCGCCCCGAGGACGCGGCTGCGGACCGCGTCCGGAGTCCGGCGCTGGAAGATGTTCTGGTCGGCGACCACGACGAGGCCGTCGGCCGCGCCCCACAGAACGCTCAGCGCGAGGACGAGCGCGAACCACGGCGACAGCGCGATCCCGAACGCGAACACCGAGACACCCGCCGCACCGATGATCAGCCAGCGCATCTCGTTCTCGGCGGTGAGCTTCCGACCGGCGAGCGACCCGAGGATCGAGCCGACCCCGTACACGCCGATCAGCACGCCGAGCCCGACCGAGCCGGCGTCGAAATGCACCGCGAGCGGGGCGTCGGCCACCATCGCGAAGCCGATCCCGAGGACGAACAACACCCACGCCATCGCGATCCGTCGCAGCACGCGCTGCCGGGAGAGGAAGCGGAACCCGGCGACGAGCCCGCGGTGCTCCTCCTCGTCCTCGCGGTCGCCGGCGAAACTCGCCCGGACGGACCAGATCAGCGACGACGAGGCCAGGAACGAGATCGCGTTGATCGCGAACACCCAGGAGGCGCCGACCGCCGCGAGGAGGACGCCACCGACCGCGGGGCCGATCGTGATGCCGACGTTCCGGCCGATCGCGACGAGGCTATTCGCCCACGCGACCTTCTCTTGCGGCACGAGGTTCGGGATCGCCGCGCTCGACGCGGGCCAGAACGGTGCCTCCGCGATCGCGGAGAGGAACGCGGCCGCCACGAGCGGACCCGGCGAGTCGATGAACGCCATCGCCAGGAAGCACGCGGCGCTCGCCCCGTCCGAGACGATCATCACGTGCCGCCGGTCGAACCGGTCGCCGAGCACCGCCGTGAGCGGCCCCACGACGCCACTCACGCCCTCGGTGAGGATCAGCGCGGCAGCGAGCCAGGCGGCCGACCCCGTCCGCTCGTAGATCTCGAACATCAGGGCGGTGTACGCGGCCATGCTCCCGGTGATCGAGATCAGCCGCGAGAGCGCGATCCTGCGGACGGCGGCCTGTGGCTCGGTCACGACGCCTTCGCCGCCTCGAGCCGCGCCGCCTCGTCCTCCGCGAGGTAGCGCTTCATCCTGATCAGCACGAAGACCGCGAGCCCGACCGTGACCCCGCCGACCGCGTACGTCGCCTGCGGGCCGATCCACGGGACGACGAACGCGGCCGCCACGTACGAGAGCGCCAGCATGAGATGGAGCATGCCCATGAACGCGGCCGTGACCCGCGAGCGAACCGCGTCGGGCGCGCGGCGCTGCCGCAGGTTGGTCTCGGCGACGAAGGTCGTCCCGTCGGCGACGCCGAAGACGAACAGGAACGCGACGATCAGCGGGAACCAGGGCGAGAGCCCGATCCCGATCCCCGTTGCCGCGATCACGATCCCGGCGTTCACGAGCCAGACGCCCTCGCGCCCCTCGCCCATGCGGCGCGCCAGCAGCGATCCGACGACCGTGCCGCCGCCCCAGGCCGTGACCAGCATCCCGAACCCGAACGCCCCGGCCTCGAACTCCACCGCGAGCGGCGCGTCGGCCACCATCGACATCCCCATCCCGGAGATGAACACCAACCACGCGAGCAGCAGCGTCCGGAGGACGCGATCGTGGCGGAGGAACCGGAACCCGGCCCTGATCCCGTGGAACTCGTCCTCGGCATCTCGCTCGCCCGAGAACCGGGCACGAACCGCCACGACGATCACGGCCGACACGACGAACGACACGGCGTTCGCCGCGAAGACGCCACTCGGGCTGAGGAACGCGAGCAGCGCGCCGCCGAGCGCCGGCCCGATCGTGATCCCCGCGCTCCGGCTCGCGCCGAGCAGGCTGTTCGCCCACGTCGTGAGCTCGGGCCCGGCGACGTTGGGGATCGCCGCCTCGGAGGCCGACCAGAAGGGGGCCTCGGCGACCGCCGACAGGAACGCCCAGACGAGCAGCCACGCCGGCTCGTCGGAGAACGCCATCATCGCGAAGCAGAGGGCACCCGCGAGATCCGATGCGATCAGGACCCTCCTGCGGTCGAACCGGTCCCCGAGGATCCCCGCGAGCGGGAGGAGGAACCCCATCGCGCCGAACGTGAGCAGGAGCGCGAGGGCCACCCACGCCGCCGAACCCGTCTCCTCCAGGATCGTGAAGTTCAGCGCCGTGTAGGCGGCGGCGCCGCCCGTGATCGAGATGATCCGGGCCGCCGCGAGCATGCGGACGGCGGTGCGGGGAGCGGTCATCACGCGAGTGTCCACCGCTCCCCGACCCCCGTCTACCTCGTGACCCCGGCCGCGACGAGCTCGGGCGCCTCGACGACCTCGTCGAGGGCGAGCTCGGGCTGCTCCGTGGTGCGCCGCGACGCCCGCAGGATCGGCAGCAGCACCACCGCCCCGACGAACGCGAACGCGCCGCCCGCCGCGTAGACGCCCCGCGGCCCGAGCAGCTCGAGCGCCGGCCCGCCGAGCACGAACCCGACCGCGAGCGCGATCGTGATCATCGACTCCGAGGCCGAGACCACGCGGCTCCGGACCACGTCCGGCGTTCGCCGCTGCTGGATGCTCCGGTCCGCGACCATCACCACGGCGTCGGCCGCCCCGGCCAGCAGGATCAGCACGAGCACCGGCGGGAACCACGGCGACAGCGCCACGCCCGCGGTGGTCACGCCGATGACCGCGGTCCCGACGAACAGCGCCTTGGGCTCGATCCGCTCGTTCAGCTTGCGGCCGGCGAGCGACCCGAGCACGGACCCGGCGCCCCAGCAGCCGATCAGCAGGCCGTAGCCGGTCGCGCCCGAGCCGAACTCCTCGACGAGCGGCACGTCGGCGACCATGACCATCCCGATCCCGAACACGAACACGGTCCACGCGATGACCAGGATCCGGAGGATCCGGTCGTGCGCGATGAACACGAACCCCGCCTTGATCCCGCGGTGCTCGTCCTCGTGCTCGCTCCGGTCCTCGGAGAACCGTCCGCGGACGGTCGCGACGACCAGCGCCGAGAGCACGAACGAGAGCGCGTTGAGCCCGAAGACCATGCCGGACCCGATGACCGCGAGCAGCACGCCGCCCACCGCCGGGCCGAGCATGATCCCCGCGTTCGCGCCGAGCTGGAGCAGGCCGTTCGCCCAGGGCAGCTCGTCCTTGCTCACCAGGTTCGGGATGGCTGCCTGCGAGGCCGACCAGAACGGGGTCTCGACCACCGCCGTGACGAACCCGATCGCGAGCAGGAGCGCAGGGTCCTCGACGAACGCCATCGCGGCGAACGCCGCCGCGCCGGCGAGGTCCGAGGCGATCATCACGCGCTGCCGGTCGAACCGGTCGCCGAGCATGCCGCCGAGCGGCGCGAACAGGCCGCTCGCGCCGAACGTGAGCAGGAGCGACGCGGACAGCCATGCTGCCGACCCGGTCCGCTCGTAGATCGTGAAGTTCAGCGCCGCGAACGCGGCCGCCCCGCCCGTGATCGAGATCAGGCGCGCGAGGGCAAGCCTTCGAACGGCGCTGCGTGGGCGATCGGTGATGATCCGCATCGGACGACTCCTGTGACTCGGTGGATCGAGGGACGGTGGTTCGGGGTCCCCGCCGGGGAGGCGGGGCTCGCGGCAGCTAAGCGGCTGCCGCCGGGACGGGGGTATCCCCCGTCTTGATGGTCCCGAACACCTGGAGTCGCCTCATGACCGCGCGAGTGTAGCAGCGAAGTCGTTGCGAAGGAAGCGCTTGTGACGAACGTCACAAGCGAACGCGTTCCGCAGTTGACCGCTAGTCGGGAAGCACGATGAACCGAGCCGCGCGGCCACCGATCGCCGACGTGATCTCCTCGATCACGTCCTGACCCACCGGCGTGTCGAGCGTGAGCCCCATGAGCGCGTTGCCGCCGGCCGAGGCCCGGCCGACGTCCATCGTCGCGATGTTGATCTCGTGCTCGCCCAGGATCGTGCCGACCTTGCCGATCACGCCCGGGCGGTCCTCGTACTCGAAGAACAGCATGTTCGTGGCCGGCGCCATCTCGATGTCGTAGCCGTTCACCTGCAGCACGCGCTGGTCGTTCCGCTTGCCGACGAGCGTCCCCGCCACCGACACCGGCCCCTCGTCAGTCTCCGCGCGGACGGCGACGAGGTTCACGTAGTCGCTCGAGACCGAGGAGCGCATCTCGCTGATCGCGATGCCGCGCTCCTGCGCGATGAGCGGCGCGTTCACGAACGACACCGGCTCGTGCACGACCCCGCGCAGCACGCCCTTCACCACCCCGAGCGTGAGCACCCGAGTGTCCGCCTCGCCGACGCGGCCGAGGTAGCGGATCTCCACCGATCGGAGCGCGCCGTCGGCGAGCCCGGTGAGGAGCGCGCCCAGGCGTTCGGCGAGCGGGAGGAACGGCCGGACGCTCTCGGGCACCTCGGCGCCGGCCGAGACGTTCACCGCGTACGGCACGAACTCGCCGTTCAGCGCCAGACGCACCATCTCGGCGATCGAGGCGCCGGCCTTGTCCTGCGCCTCGGTGGTCGAGGCCCCGAGGTGCGGGGTCGCCACGACCTGCTCGAACGCGAACAGCGGCGAGCCCTCGGCCGGCTCCTGCTCGAACACGTCGAGCGCGGCACCGGCGATCCGGCCCTCCTCGAGCGCCTTCGCGAGCGCCTGCTCGTCGACGATCCCGCCGCGGGCGGTGTTCACGAGCCGCGCGCCCTCCTTCATGAGCGCGAGCTCGCGCTCCCCGATCAGGCCCTCGGTGTCCGGGGTCCTCGGGAGGTGGATCGTGAGGACGTCCGCCTGCACGAGCAGCGCCTCGAGCGTCGGCATCAGCTCGACGCCCATCTCCTTGCCGCGCTCGCGCGGCACGTACGGGTCGAACGCGATCACCCGCATGCCGAACGCCGCCGCCCGGCTCGCGACGAGCGCGCCGACGCGGCCGAGCCCGACGACGCCGAGCGTCTTGCCCTGGAGCTCGACGCCCTGCCACCTCGAGCGCTCCCAGCGGCCGTGCTTCAGGTCCTCGTTCGCCTGCGGGATGTTCCGGGCCTGCGCGAGCAGCAACGCGAGGGTGTGCTCGGCGGCCGAGACGATGTTGGACTGGGGGGCGTTGACGACCATCACGCCCTTGCGGGTCGCGGCCTCGAGGTCGACGTTGTCGAGGCCGATCCCGGCGCGCGCGACGACCTTGAGGTTCTCGGCCGCGTCGAGCACATCGGCGGTCACCTGCGTCTGCGACCGCACGACGAGCGCGTCGTACGGCGCGATCGCTGCGGCGAGGCCGTCGGCCGCGAACTCGGTGCGGACGTCCACCTGGAAATCCTTGCGGAGGGCTTCGAGCCCCGCGTCGGACAGCTTCTCGGTGACGAGGACCTTCATGGCGCTCGTTCGCTCAAGCGTCGTTCGACGCGCCCGGGGCCTCCTGGAACACGCCCTCGGCCGCCGCGACCGCGGCGCCCCGCTTCACGGGGTGCCCCAGGCGTTCGAGCGTCATCTCGAGCGCCGCGAGCCCGCGGATGATGTCGAGCTCGCTGAAGTAGCCGAAGTGCCCGATCCGGAAGACCTTGCCCTTGAGCGGCCCCTGGCCGGGCGCGATCACGACGCCGAAGTCCGAGCGCAGCCGGTCGCTGATCGTGTCCGCGTCGATGCCTTCAGGCGCCCGGATCGCCGTCACGGTCCAGTTGTCCTCGAGCCCGGCGCCGAACAGGTCGAGCCCGAGCGCCTGGACGCCTTCCTTCACCGCGCGCGACAGCGTCCGGTGCCGCTTCATCGCGACGTCGACGCCGTCCTGGAAGTACAGCTCGAGCGCCGCGTGCAGTCCCTGCGTGACGCTGATCGCCGGCGTCCACGGGTTCTCGGGGTGCTTGCGCTCGGCGAACTCCTTGTAGATCGACCAGTCGAAGTAGAAGCGCGGCAGCGTCGCGGTGGCGTGCGCCTCCCACGCGCGGTCCGAGATCGCGACGAACGCGAGGCCCGGTGACGCCGCGAGCGCCTTCTGCGAGCCGCCGACCGCGACGTCGATCCCCCACTCGTCGAACGCGAACGGCACGGCCCCGAGGCTCGAGACCACGTCGACGATCACGAGCGCGCCCGCCTCGCGGGCGACCCTCGCGAGCTCCTGCACCGGCTGGATCACGCCGGTCGACGTCTCCGAGTGCGTGAGCAGCACGGCCTTCGCGGGTCGCTCGGCGAGCGCCTTCGCGAGGTCGTCGGGCCGGACCTTCTGTCCCCACTCGTACTCGATCGTCCGGACGTTCAGGCCGTGGGCCTCCGCGAGCTTCGTCCAGCGCTCCGAGAAGTAGCCGGCGAGCGGGACGAGGACCTCGTCGCCGGGCGAGAGCACGTTCTGGACCGCGGACTCGAGCCCGCCGGTCCCCGACGAGGTGATCAGGAAGACGTCCGCCGACTCGGTGCGATAGAGCTCGCGCAGCCGGTCGGTCACCTCGCGCATCAGCTGTCCGAACCCGGGCCCGCGGTGGTAGACGAGCGGGCTGCCCTGCGCGAGCAACACCTCGGGCGGGATCGGGGTCGGCCCGGGGGCCAGGATGATCTCGGGACGGTCCATCTGGATGCTCCTTCGGGGTCTGCGGTCTGGTGGTTCGGGGTCGTTCGGCGGACCGGCGGCGCCAGTCTCGAACGAGCCTGGTCAGCGTATCATCGAGTGTCGCGCCGCCTACCGGCGGCGTTCCGTTCGTATGACGACCCTGCGATTCCTGTTGAAGCGGTTCTTCGCCCAGCGACTGCTGGGACTGGCCCTCGTGGTCACGCTCGGGTTCACGATCGGGGTCCTCGTCGCCGGACCGATCTACGCGGACGCGGCCCGCGAGGCGATCCTCTCGTCCGCGACGAGTACCGCCGCGACGACCGTGAAGAACGTCCGATTCTTCACCTACGGCGGGCCGGAGTTCGACGAGCAAGCCGCGGACGCGGCCGTCCGCGACGAGGCGAGGGTGCTGCCGGTGGACGTGGTCGTCCCGCAGGGGCTCGGGACGGTCCGGCTCGTCGGCGCGGACGGCACGCAGGAGCTCTCGGTCCCGCTCCTGTTCCGGGGCGGCGCCACCGAGCACCTCCCCTACCGCGGGCACCCCCCCGATGGCCCCGGCGAGATCGCGCTGCCGGACGGGATGGCAGCCACGCTCGGCGTCCGGCCCGGCGACACGGTGACCGCGATCGGACCGACCGGCGAGGAGGTCGAGCTCACGGTCGCCGGGCGGTTCGGCCCGCCCGACCGCGACGACCCATTCTGGTTCGGCGACCAGTCCCCGTTCCCAGAGCCCGACTCGACCGAGCCGTCGCCGGCGCTCATGGACCGAGACGGCTACGCGGAGGTCGCGCCGCAGCTCGGCATCACGACGCAGTGGGTCTGGGACGTCTACCTCGACCTCGTCGGGGTGCCGTTCGAGCAGGCAGAGAAGATCCCCGCGCAGATCCGCAACATCGACGAGTCGCTGCGGACCCAGCCCGGCTTCGCGCAGCTCCAGATGATCACCGGCCTCGACACACTGCTCACGCTCGTGAACCAGCGGGTGGCCGACCTGCGTATCCCGATCTTCCTCGTCGTGTTCCAGATCGGCGCGGTCGCGCTCGCGATCCTGGCCGGCGTGGGTTCGCTGGTGCTCACGCGGCAGTCGTTCGAGCTCGCCGTGCTGCGCAGCCGCGGGTTCTCGGGCGGGAAGCTGATCGCGGCGCAGGGCGTGCAGGCGCTGTTCGCCGCGATCGTGGCGTACCCGCTCGGCCTCCTGCTCGGCATGGGGCTCGCGTACCTCGCGTCGAACGCGAACGGCCCGTCCCTGCCCGGCGTCCTGTTCCCGATCGGGCTGTCGTCGTTCGCCCTCGTGCTCGGCGCGATCGGGGCGGCGGTGGGCGCGATCACACTGCTGCTGCTCTCGCTGCCGCACGTGCGCCGCACGATCCTCGAGGAGCGGCGCCTGCTCTCGCGCGAGGGGCGGCCGCTGCTCGCGCGCGTGCCGATCGAGCTGTTCATCCTGCCGGTCGCGATCTTCGCGTTCATCCAGCTGCGCGGCACCGAGGTGCTGTCGACGAACGAGCGCGACCAGCTCGACCCGCTCGTGCTGCTCACGCCGACGCTGCTGATCTTCGGCCTGTCGTTCCTCGCGCTCCGGCTGCTGCTGTGGCTGCTCCGGCGGCTCGAACGGCCGGTCGGCCGCGCGAAGAGCCTTCCGATGTACCTCGCCGCGCGGCGCCTGGGCCGCTCCCCCGGTACGAGCTTCGCGACCTCGCTGCTGCTCGTGCTCGCGGTCGGCCTGCTGATCGTGTCGACCTCGTACCGCGCGATCGTGCTCCGCAACCACGAGGACAGCGCCCACCAGCAGGTGGGCTCGGACTGGAACGTCGAGATCGGCACGCCCGAGCAGCAGCTCGTCGCGCTCGGACGCACGCCGACCGACGCGGTCGCCGTGGTGCGCACCGAGCCGGCGTTCGACCAGCCGGGGTCGTTCCCGCTCACGCCGGTGGCGCTCGGCGTCGACCCCGCCCGGTTCGCGCGGGGCGGGTGGTGGCGGGCGGACTATTCGCGGACGCCGCTGAACGGCTGGCTGAAGGCGATCGCGCTCGAGGACCCCGGGATCGAGGTCGCGGGCGAGGACTTCTCGGCGACCGTGACCGCGAACGACGGCGCGAGCGCGGGCGTCGAGATGCTCGTCACGTACGAAGGCGCCGACGGCGAGGTGACGACCGCGTCGGCCGGGACGATCGAGAAGGGCACCGGGACGTACGAGGCGACGCTCGAAGGGGTCGAACGGCTCCTGTCGATCTCGTTCTTCGAGGAGGAGGTCGGCGCCGCCGCCGAGATCGACCTCGAGCTCACCGACGTCACGGTTGGCGGCGAGGCGATCGATCTCGAGAGCTGGAACCCGCTCCGCTGGCGCGGCTCTGACGGGGCGATGGCCGGGATCGACGGGGGCGTCTCGCTCGAGATCGACACGGGCGCCGGGCACGTCGTCGGCGGGATCGCGCCAGCGATGCCTCCGCTGCCGGCGCTCGTCTCGCCGGAGATCGCCCGCTCCCAGGGCTCCGAGTTCGACGCGACCCTGGGCGGGCAGCGGCTCACGTTCCGGCGCGCGGCGATCGCGGAGGCGTTCCCGTCGGTCGCGGGCGACTTCATGGTCGTCTCGGCGCCGGCGCTGCTCCAGGCGGCGGTCCGGATCCCGGAGGCGGGGCTCGCACTGAACGAGATGTGGGCGGCGGGCAGCGAGGATCCGAGGCCCGCGCTCCAGGACGCCGGGCTGATCCCGGGCGCGACCGACGCGGCGGGCCCGATCATCGCGGTGCTCGCGCAGCTGCCGCAGTCGCTCGCGGTCGGCATGAACTTCGCGACGGCCGTCGGCGGGCTGATGCTCGTCGTGCTCGGCGTCGCGGTCGGGCTCTACTTCGCGCAGCGGCGCCGCGAGTTCGAGTTCGCGTCGCTCCGCGCGATGGGCACCCAGCCCGGCCAGGTGAGCCGCGTCCTCCTGCTCGAGCAGGGGCTGATGATCGTGTTCGCGATCGCGGCGGGCGCCGGCATCGGGTTCGGCATCCTGCGGCTGCTGATGCCCTACGTCGGCCGGAGCATCGGCTCGGCGTTCCCGCCGCCGATCCTCGTCGTCGACTGGACGTCGTTCGCGATCTCGCTGTCGGCGATCGTCGCGGCGACCGCGATCGGGCTGCTCTTGGCCCTGCGGGCGTTGCTGCGCTCGTCGGTGACGTCAGTGCTGCGGGGCGAGGCCGAGTGAGCGCGCGGGCGGTCGGCGCGCCGGTCCCGACGGAGCGGCCGGGCCCGGACGGCAGCGCGCTGATCCGGTTCCGGCACGTGTTCAAGATCTACCGGGTCGCGGACACCGGTGTGGTGGCGCTCGGCGGCGTGGACTTCGACATCGCCGAGGGCGAGTTCGTCGCGATCGTCGGCCCGAGCGGTTCCGGCAAGTCCACGATCCTCAACATGATCGGCGGGCTCGACCGGGCGACCGCCGGCATCGTGGAGGTGGAGGGGCGCGACCTCGGGCGGCTCGAGGAGGACGAGCTCACCGACTATCGGCGCGAGCGCGTCGGGTTCGTGTGGCAGGGCACCGCGCGCAACCTCGTGCCATACCTGAATGTGGTCGAGAACGTGAAGCTGCCGACGACCGCGAGCGGCTCCCGCGTTCCCGCGGCCCGGCGGACGCCCGGCGAGCTCCTCGAGGTCGTAGGGCTCCCCCACCGCGGCAAGCACCGCCCCGGGCAGCTCTCGGGCGGCGAGCAGCAGCGCGTCGCGGTCGCGGTGGCGCTCTCGAACGTCCCGAAGATCCTGCTCGCCGACGAGCCGACCGCCGAGCTCGATAGCGAGTCGGCCGCCCTCGTGCTCGAGGCGTTCCGGAGCGTCAACCACGAGTTCGGCGTGACGATCGTGATGGTGACGCACGACCTCCTGGCCGCGAAGCAAGCGGGCCGGCAGCTCCGGCTCCGCGACGGCCAGCTGCTCGTCGAAGGCAAGCCGATGGAGTCGCTCGGCTCGGACGGGCGGGCGAGGCTGCCGGACGAGGCGGTCGACGCGCTCGCGGGCCAGGACCTCGAGGTCGAGGTCCGCGACGGCGAGGTCCGGATCCGTCGCCGCGGCGAGGGAGGGCTCGTCGGTGAGTGACCGGATGTGGCGGTCCCCGGGTGCGCAGGCGCGTGCGCCGTCCGCGGTGGCGGCGCCGTCGAGGGAGCAGCTGCTCGCCGCGACCGACATCGTCCGCACCTACCGCGGCCCGCACGGCGTGCAGGCCGTCCGGGGCGCGTCGCTCGAGCTCCCGCCGAAGGACTTCGTCGCGCTCATGGGGCCGTCGGGCTCGGGCAAGACGACGTTCCTCGGCGTGCTCTCGGGACTCGACGCGCCGGACGGCGGCGAGGTCCGGTGGAAGGGCCGCCCGATCCGCAGCCTCTCGTTCGACGAGCAGATCGAGCTCCGCAGGACCGGGCTGGGGTTCGTGTTCCAGAGCTTCGGGCTGCTGCCCACGCTCTCGGCGATGGAGAACGTGGAGCTGCCGCTCCGGGTCTCGGGGACGGAGCTCGACGAGGCACGGAGCCGGGCCGAGATGTGGCTCGCGCGGCTCGGGCTCGGCGACCGGCTCCACAACCGGACGTTCGAGCTCTCGGCCGGTCAGCAGCAACGCGTCGCGGTCGCCCGGGCGCTCATCACCGAGCCCGAGGTGGTCTTGGCCGACGAGCCGATCGCCGAGGTCGACACCGAGAACGCCGACTTGATCCTCGAGGCGCTCTGGGAGGTGATCCGCCGCGGCGGCGCGGTGCTCGCGGCGACGCACAACCCCGAGGCGCTCCGCTACGCGAACCGCGTCGTGCTGTTCCGCGACGGCAGGGTCGAGGCGGAGGGCAAGCCCGAAGAGATCGCGCCCAGGCTCACGGTCGACTGAGTCGTTTCGGTCCGGCCGCTCGTGGGCAAGAGACGTGCATGAGCGAACGCAACGGCGCCGTCTCCGCCCTCGGCGAGTCCGCGCTCACCGGATGGCGGGGCGCGGCCGGGAAGGCCGTCGCGCGCCCGATCGCGAAGCACACGCGGTTCTCCGAGGAGGACATCCGGGTCGCGATCGGCCTCCTGATCCTCGCCTACACGCTGTACCGGATCCTGCGGCCCGCGATCCGGGCGCTCCGCGAGTCGTCGCGATAGGCCAAGCGCTTAGACGAGGAAGCCGTGGTACGCGTCTTCGGTCTCGCACGGGCCGAGATCGGCCGCCGAGAGCTCGAGCCCCGGCTGTCGACGATGGAACAGCCGGTCGAGCACCGAGCGCTTCCCCATCCGCCACGCCGCCGCGCGCGCGACCGAGTCCTTGCGGGCGTCGTTCCGCTTCTGCTGCTGGTTCAGGTCGCACGGCAGGTGTGTGATATTCGGCTGGAACACGCCTACTCCTTCGGCGGGTGGAGCTCCCGCAGGTCGAACTCGGGGTCCTCGAGCTTCGCGCGCTCGGGGTGCGCCTTCGTCGCGATCAGCGGCATCGAACGCCGGACGTCGAACTTGCGGTTCATGCTGAACGTCGAGAGCAGCTGGCCGTCCTTCAGCAGGAACGCCGAGAAGCTCCGGTCCTCGATGCTGCCGCGCACGACCATGTCGTCCCACTCCGTCGCGAACCCGGACATCTGGATCTCGGCGTCGTACTGGTCGGACCAGAACCAGTGGGCGTCGTCGAACACCGCGTTCGCGCTCAGCAGGTTCTTCGCGACGTGCTCCCCCATCTTCATCCCGTTGTCGAAGTGCTCGACGCGGATCGGCCCGAACACCGGGTGGTCGTGGCGGGCCACGTCGCCGATGGCCCAGACGCCTTCGGCCTCGGTCTTCAGCGTCGCGTCGACCGGGATCCCGTTGTCGACGGTCAGGCCGTCCGTCGCGACGTCGGTCACGGGCTCGACGCCCACGCCGACGACCGCGAAGTCGCCCTCGATCCGCCGGCCCTCCTTCGTCACCATCGCCTCGAACCGCCCGTTACCCTCGAACCGCTCGGCGCCGTCGCGGAAGATCATCTCGACGCCGTGATCGCGGTGGAGCGACTCGATCGCGCCGCCGATCGTGGGCCCCAGCACACGCTCGAGCGGCGTGCCGAAGAACTCGACCACGGTGACGTCGAGCCCGAGCTGCCGCAGCGACGCCGCGACCTCGGCCCCGATGAACCCCATCCCGACCATGACCGCCTTCGAGCCGTTCTTCGCGGCCTCGCGGATCGCGTCCGAGTCGGGGAGGTACCGGAGGTCGAACACGTTCTCGAGATCGAGCCCCTCGATGGGCGGCCGACGGTTGCGCGCGCCGGTCGCCACCACGGCCTGATCGAACGCCACCCGCTCGCCGCCCTCGAGCTCGATGACCCGGTCGGTGATGTTCACGTGCTCGGCGCGGACGCCGAACCGGGCGTCGATCCCGTTCTCCTCGTAGAACCCCGGGTCGCGGATGTAGAGCGGCTCGCTCGTCTCCCCGCGGAGGTACTCCTTCGAGAGCGGCGGGCGCTCGTACGGCGCGACGTCCTCGGCGCCGATCAGCACGACGTTGCCGTCGAACCCCTCCTCGCGCAGCTTCGCGGCCGCGGTACCCCCGGCGACGCCGGCCCCGACGACGACGAACGTCGTCACTCGTCGTTCACGAGCACCTTGAGCCCGTCGTCCTCGACCTTCGACTGGAATACGTCCACGGGGTCCACGGCCGGCCCGTGCACGGCCTCACCCGTCGTCACGTCGAACTGGCTCCCGTGGCAGGGGCACTCGATCGTGGTGCCGTCGAGGTCACCCTCGGCGAGCGAGCACTGCTGGTGGGTACACACGTCGTCGAACGCGTGGAGGTCGCCTTCGACGTTGGCGATCGCCACCTGCCGCGACCCCGCGCCGAACGACATCACCTCGCCCTCGGGGACCGTGCTGGCCGAACCGATCGTCACCCACTCCGCCATGCTCGAACCTCCCTACCCGGTGAGCCTTCCCGCGTAACTCTACCCACGCCTGCGCGCAAGGATGTCCGGGGTGAGGTACCCGATCACGGTCACGAGATACAGGGCCGCGAGGATCAGGAACCCCGAGCGGAAATCGATCGGCACGAGCGCCGGGATCAGCGCCCCACCCACCCAGGCGAGCTGGAACGCCACTTCGTAGCGAACGAACACCCGCCCGTGCGCCCCGCCGGGCGCGAGGCGCTGCATCAGCGTCTGGAACGCGAGTCGCCCGAGCTCTGAGGACGCGCCCACGACGAGCGCGAACACGACGAGCACCGGGAGCTCGAACGCGAAGAACGAGAACGTCGCGCCGATGCCCGCGCCGATCAGGCAGCCGATCACGACCGCTTCCTCCCGCAGGTTCGCGGGCAGCTTCGGCGCGATCACGTCGCCGAGGAACCCGCCGGCCGTGGCCGAGCCCGCGAGCACGGCGAACCACCAGGTGGGCTGGCCGCTCGGCTGCAGCGCGAACGCGAGCGCGAACAGCAGGAAGCCGCTCGCGGCGCGAAGGCCCGCGGCCCCGATCGCCGGGGCGGTGAGCTGCGCGATCGCCCCGGTCTTCGTGACCTCGGCGTCGCCGCCGGTAAGCCGCGCGTGCGGCAGCCGCAGGTTCAGGGCGGCGGCGGCGCCGTAGACCACGGCTGCCAGGTACAGGACGGACCTCGAGTCCCCGAACTGCAGCGCGAGCAGCCCCGGACCGATAGCAAGCAGCGCGCCGCCGGCGGCGATCCGGCCGAGACGCGCGTTCGCCCGCACGAGGCCCTCGTTCGGCCCGGCGTAGGCGACCGCGAGCCCGTTCTTCGTGATCGCGTGCACCTTCGACAGAACGAGGAGCAGGAACGCAGCGGGGAACAGCAACACGGTATCGAACCGCGGTGCCGCGACGAGGCACACGACCGCGCGACCGAGCGCGGCGGCGAACGAGATCACGCGCCGCGGCCCTGCCCTGTCGAGCAGGGGCACGAGGAGCGGCCCCGCGACCGCGAGCGGCGCCATCGTGAGCGCGAGGTACGCGGCCACCTTCGGCTTGGACTCGCCGACCGGGATGTCGAAGAACAGCGACCCGGCAAGCGCGATCGCGACGAGCGCGTCGCCGGCGACGCTGCCGAAGTGCGCGAGCCCGTACGTGTCGAGCGGCGCGTCCGAACGCCACATGCGCCCGAGCGGTCGGAACAGCGCCTCGACCATGCCGACGATCCCGAGCAGGATCAGTTGCCACCAGGGGTAGCGCTTCGGCCGCGTCTGGTGAACCCTCACCGGGCGCGGCTCAGGATCCTGACAGCCGCTGGAGCAGGAGCTCGCGGACGACCTTCGGGTTCGCCGACCCGCCCGAGCGCTTCATGACTTGTCCGAGCACCGCATTCAGCGCTCCCTCCTTGCCGCGCCGGAACTGCTCGACGGGCTCGGGGTTCTCGGCGATCGCCTCGTCCACCCACGTCTCGAGCGCGGAGGTGTCGGTGACCTGCGTCAGGCCCCTGCGCTCGACGATCGTCTCGGCCGGCTCCCCCGTCTCGAACGCGTCCTCGAGGACCTGCTTTGCCCCTGTGGCCGAGATCGTCCCGTCGCCGACGAGCCGGACGAGATCCGCGACGTGCTGCGGCGTCACCTTCGTGTCGGGGAGCTCCCTGCGGGCCGTGTTCAGCAGGCCGGCGAGGTCCTGGGTGATCCAGTTCGCGGCCGCGGGGGGCTTCGCGCCGAGGGCCACGGCCTCCTCGAAGAACGTCGCGGTCGCGCCGGCGTGCGTGAGGATGCGGGCCTGGTCCACCGTGACGCCGAGGTCGGCCACGTACCGCGCGCGGCGGGCGGCGGGCAGCTCGGGCAGGCCGGCGCGGAGCTCCTCGACCCAGTCGCCATCCGGGGCGAGCGGCGGCAGGTCGGGCTCGGGGAAGTACCGGTAGTCGAACGCCTCCTCCTTCGACCGCAGCGTGTGCGTCGTGCCCTTGCCCTCGTCGAAGTGCCGCGTCTCCTGGACGAGCGCCTCGCCGGCCTCGAGCGCGGTCCGCTGCCGCTGCTCCTCGAACTTCAGGGCGCGCTCGAGCGAGCGGATCGAGTTGAGGTTCTTGATCTCGACCTTCGTTCCGAACGCGTCCTCGCCCACGCGCCGTGTCGAGATGTTCGCGTCGCACCGCAGCGACCCCTCCTCCATCCGGACGTCGGACACGCCGATCGCCTCGACGGTCGAGCGGAGCTCCTCGAAGTACGCGCGCGCCTCCTCGGGCGACCGCAGGTCGGGCTCGGAGACGATCTCGACGAGCGGCACCCCGGCGCGGTTGTAGTCGACGAGCGCGTACTCGGCCTGGCCGATGCGCCCGCTCGCGCCGGCGTGCGTCGTCTTGCCGGTGTCCTCCTCCATGTGCACGCGCGTGATGCCGATCCGGCGTTTCATCCCGTCGAGCTCGATCTCGAGGTGGCCGCCGATACACACGGGCAGGTCGTATTGGCTGATCTGGTAGTCCTTCGGCATGTCCGGATAGAAGTAGTTCTTCCGGTGGAAGAGCGAGTCCGGCGCGATCTCGCAGCCGAGGGCGAGACCGATCTTGACGATCGAGGCGATCGCCTCCTCGTTCGGCACCGGGAGCGAGCCCGGCAGGCCGAGGCACACGGGGCAGACGTTCGAGTTCGGCGGCGCCCCGAACTCGTTGCGGCAGCCGCAGAACATCTTCGTCGTCGTCGAGAGCTCGACGTGGCACTCGAGGCCGATAACGCTCTCGAAGTCGGTCATGTCCGGCAAAGCGTAGCGGAGGCGTCCGATGCAGCCGTTCGTGCGATCGGCCGGGTAACCGTCAAACAGCCGGAAGGCAGTGACACCTCCGAGGGGGTGTCCGTATCGTGAGGGTCATGACCCGGCCCGCCGACACCACGACCGAGCGGGCCGTCCACTCCCCCGCGGTCATCTGGGGACCGCTTCTCACCGTGTACCTGATCTGGGGCACGACGTACCTCGGTATCCGCGTCGTGAACGAGACGATGCCGCCGCTCCTGTCGGCCGGCTTCCGGTTCGTGGTCGCGGGAGCGGTCCTGTACGCGTGGGCGATCCGCCGGGGCGACCGCGAGGGCGACCGACCGACTCCGATCCAGTGGCGGTCGGCGCTGATCGTCGGCGCACTCCTGCTCGTCGGCGGCAACGGCGGCGTCGTGTGGGCCGAACGCACCGTGCCCTCCGGCGTGGTCGCGCTGATCATCGCGCTCGTGCCGCTGTGGATGGCGCTGTTCGACCGCATCATCGTCCGTCGGCCGCTCGGCGCGCGAACGGTGGTCGGCCTCGTCCTCGGGTTCGCGGGCACGGCGCTGCTCGTCGGTCAGGGCGTCGACGCGGGGAGCTTCGACCTCCGCGGCGCGATGTTCGCGGTGGGCGCGTCGATCGCGTGGGCCACAGGCTCGCTGTACTCGCGGAACGCGCCGCTCCCGAGGCGGCCGTTCGTCGGCAACGGGATGCAGCAGCTCCTCGGCGGGGCGCTGCTCCTGCTCATCGGCACGCTGATCGGCGAGCTCGGGGACGTCCATCCGGAGGACTTCTCGACCGCGTCGCTCCTCGCGCTCGGCTACCTGATCGTGTTCGGCTCGCTGATCGCGTTCACGTCCTACCTGTGGCTGTTGCGGAACGCGCGCACGGCGCTCGTCGCGACCTACGCGTACGTCACGCCGGTCGTGGCCGTGTTCCTCGGCTGGCTGATCCTGGACGAGCCCGTGACGCTTCGGACGATCGTCGCGGCGGCCGTGATCGTGGTCGCGGTCGCACTCATCGTCTCGAGCGGGGGGACCGCGCGCGAGCCGGAGCCGATACCCCGGGGCGCCGACCGCGACGACGTCGAGGCCTAAGCGGCGAGCTCGGCGACCAGAGCCGGGCGGGCGTCGAACCCGATCGCCTGCTCGAGCGCGTGGGCGGTGCGGAGCAGGCGGGACTCCTCGAGCACCGGGGCGGTGAGCTGGAGGCCGACCGGGAGGCCCCGCTCGTCGAGGCCGCTCGGGATCGAGATCGCCGGCATGCCGGACAGGTTCGCCGGGATCGTGAAGACGTCGTTCAGGTACATCGCGAGCGGGTCGTCGACCTTCGCGCCGATCGGGAACGCGGTCGTCGGCGACGTCGGCGAGACCAGGACGTCGTACGTCGCGAACGCCGCCTCGTAGTCGCGGATGATCAGCGTCCGGACCTTCTGCGCCTGACCGTAGTAGGCCTCGTAGTAGCCGGCCGACAGCGCGTAGGTGCCGAGCATGATCCGGCGCTTCACCTCCGCGCCGAACCCCGCGCCCCGCGTCTTCGTCATCATCTCGACCGAGTCCGAGCCGTCGACGCGCAGCCCGTACCGGACGCCGTCGTAGCGCGCGAGGTTCGACGACGCCTCGCTCGGCGCGATGAGGTAGTACGCGGACAGCGCGTAGTTGGTGTGCGGCAGCGAGACCTCGCCGACGCTCGCGCCGAGGCGCTCGAGCGCGTCGACGCCGGCGCGGACCGAGTCGCGGACGCCGGGCTCGACGCCCTCGCCGAACGCCTCGCTGATCACGCCGACCCGCAAGCCGGCCACGCCCTCCTCGAGCCCCTCGGCGTAGTCGCGGCGCGGCGTGTCGAGGCTCGTCGCGTCCATCGGGTCCTTGCCGGCGATCGTCGAGAGCAGCGCCGCGGCGTCGCGGACGCTCCGCGTGAACGTCCCCACCGTGTCGAGCGAGGATGCGAACGCGATCAGCCCGTAGCGGCTGATCAGCCCGTAGGTCGGCTTGAACCCGACGACGCCGGACAGCGACGCCGGCTGCCGCACCGAGCCGCCCGTGTCGGTGCCGAGCGCCCAGATCGCCATCCCGGCCGCGACCGCCGCCGCGCTGCCGCCGCTCGAGCCGCCGGGGACCATCTCGAGGTTCCACGGGTTGTGCACGGGCCCGAACGCCGAGTTCTCGTTCGACGAGCCCATCGCGAACTCGTCGCAGTTCGTCTTGCCGAGCAGCACGCCGCCGTCCGCGCTCAGCCGCTGCCACGGCGTGCAGTCGTAGGGCGGCACGTAGGTCTCGAGGATCTTCGAGCCGCAGGTGCTCCGGACGCCGCGCGTCGACAGGACATCCTTGAGCGCGATCGGGATGCCGGCGGCGGGAGCGGCGTCTGCCGCGTTCGGGCCGCCGAGCAGCTCGTCCGCCGCGGCCGACTGCTCGCGCGCGAGGTCGTCGGTGCGAGTGAGGAACGCGCGCACCGAGTCGTCGAGCGCGTCGATCCGGGCGGTGCAGGAGGCAACGATCTCGGGACTCGACGACTCGCCGGCGCGGAGCTTCGCACCGAGCTCGCTCGCGGTGAGGTCGCAGAGCTCCGTCACTCGACCTCCACGATCCGCGGCACCTTGAAGCGGTCGGCCTCGGCCTCCGGCGCGTTCGCGAGGACCTCCTCGGTGGGCAGCGACGGCGTGAGCTCGTCGGGTCGGAAGACGTTCGAACGCGGGATCGCGTAGGAGGTCGGCGGCACGTCCTCGGCCGCGACCTCGCCGACCCTGGCCGCGTGCTCGAGGATCGCGCCGAGCTGCTCGCGCAGTTTGCCGGCCTCCTCGTCGGTGAGCTCGAGGCGCGCGAGCCGCGCGACGTGCTCGATTTCGATCTCGACCGGCATGGGGCGCAGTCTACCGACGGTAGGGGTCCCGCCGGTGCCTGATGCGCGCGACCAGGACCTCGCGGATCGTGTCGTCGATGCGGAACACGATCCGGTAGTCCCCGACGCGACTGCGATACAGGTCGTCGCCGGCGAGCTTCTGCGACGGCCCACGGGGGTCCTCGGCGAGCTCGAGCACGGCGTCCCGGATCCTCCGCTTCACCTCGGGCGGGAGCCTGCGATAGTCCCGCTGGGCCGCTGAGGCAACGACGACCCGATACGTCAAACGCCGGGGAAGTCCTCGGCGGGGATCGCTCCATCGCGCTCCGCCGTCATCGCGTCGATCGAGTCCTCGAGGTACTCCAGTCGATCGATCAGCTGGTTGTAACGCTCGAGCTCGACCAGCACCGCCCTCCCCTCGCCTCTCTGGGTGATGACGATGGCATCCGCCGCCGACAGCTCCTCCATCACCGAGGCGAGCTCGTCCCGGAGCTGTCGAACGCCGATCACCTTGAGCCCCATCGTGCCTCCAGATGTGTACCCGTTACGGTACCGTGACGGGTACCACTCCCAGCCTCAGCGGAAGAGACCGAAGCGCGGCTCGACCTGGTTGGCGATCGCGGCCGCCATGAGCGCGTTCCCGACAAGCCACACGTCGGTGATCGGCCCGACGCCCCCCGGGACCGGCGTGATCGCCTCGGCCTTCTCGGCCACGCTCTCGAAGTCGAGGTCCCCCACCATCCGCGTCTTGCCCGTCGCCTCGTCCTTCACGGCGTGGATCCCCACGTCGACCGCGACGACGCCGTCCTTCACCATGTCGCCGTCCACGATCCCTCGGACGCCCGCGGCCACGATCAGGATGTCCGCCTGCCGCGTGTAGTCCTCGAGCGGCTTCGTCCGGCTGTGACACGCGATCACCGTCGCGTTGCGCTGGAGGCCGAGCATCTGCGCCGGCTTGCCCACACTGTTCGAACGTCCCACGATCACGAGCGTCCGGCCCGTGTAGAACTCGTCGTGCCCGCCGCCCTGCTGGTCGGCGTAGTGGTCGAGCAGGTAGAAGCACGACGCCGGCGTCGACGGCAGGAACCGCGGCCGCCCCTGCGCGAGCAGCCCCGTGTTGAACGGGTGCACGGCCTCGATGTCCTTGCGCGGGTCGACCGCGCCGTTCATCTCGGCCTCGGGGATGTGCGCCGGCAGCGGATGGAGCACGAGGATCCCGGTGATCCGCGGGTCCGCGTTCAGCTTGCCGAGCGTCGCGATCACGTCCTCGAGCTCGATGTCCTCGGGCAGCCGCTCGCAGACGTAGCGGTACTCGAGCCCCTCGGACAGCCGGCGAACGTGGCGCTCGTACGCCTCCGCGTCGTAGGACCCGCCGATCAGGACGGTCGCGAGCCCGGGCCGGACCTCGGACAGGCGCAGCACCGCCAGCTCGTCCGCGATGCTCTGGCGGAGCTGTTCGGCGATCGCGTTCCCGTCGATGACCGTCGCGGCCACGGGGCTCCCTCGTCGGCTCCCGGCATCGTTGCACAGGAGGCGCCGCGGCGCCCGAACGGCGACTCAGCGCTTGCCGAGCCGCTTTCGGAACGCCTGCTCGTCGATCATCTCGACGCCGAGCTCCTCGGCCTTCGCGGCCTTGGTCCCCGGGTTGTCGCCCACGACGACGAAGTCGGTCTTCTTCGAGACGCTCGAGGCGACGCGCGCCCCGGCGTCCTTCGCGGCGGTGGTGGCCTCCTCGCGCGACATCCCCGAGAGCGTCCCGGTGATGACCACGGACTTCCCGGCGAGCGGCTGCTTGCCCTTCGGCTTCTTCTTGTGCTCGTCCCTCATGCGCACGCCCGCGGCGCGGAGCTTCTCGATCAGCCGCCGGTTCGCCTTCTCTGAGAACCACGCGTGGACGCTCCTCGCGATCTCGGGCCCGATCTCCTCGACGTCGTCGATGTCCTCGGCCGACGCCTCGAGCAGCGCGTCGATCGAGCCGAACGCGTTCGCGAGCACCTGGGCGACGTGGGTCCCGACGTGGCGGATGTTGAGCGCCGTGAGCAGCCGCCACAGCGGGCGGTCCTTCCCGCGCTCGATCGAGGCCAGGAGGTTCGTGATCGACTTGTCGGCGAACCCCTCGAGCTGGCCGAGATCCTCCGCGGTGAGCGTGAAGATGTCCGCGGGGTCCTTCACGATCCCGCGGTCGAGCAGCGCCATCCCCGTCATGTACCCGAGGCCTTCGATGTCGAGCCCGCCGCGGGAGGCGAACGAGTAGAGCCACTCGATGTTGCGGCTCGGGCAGTTGGGGTTCGGGCAGCGGTGATCCGCCTCGCCCGCGCCCTTCACGAGCTCGGTCCCGCAGGACGGGCACTTGGAGGGGAACTTCCACTTCCGAGCGCCCTTCTTCCGCTTCGCGATGACGGGCCCGACGACCTCGGGGATCACGTCGCCGGCGCGGCGGACGATCACCATGTCGCCCTCGCGGACATCCTTGCGCGCGACCTCGCTCTCGTTGTGGAGCGTCGCGTACGTGATCGTGACCCCGCTCACGAACACCGGCTCGAGCACCGCGAACGGCGTCACCTTCCCGGTCCGGCCGGTGTGCACGTCGATCTTGCGGAGCCGGGCCGTGCGCTCCTCCGGCGGGAACTTGTAGGCGATCGCCCAGCGCGGCGCGTGGCTCGTCGCGCCGAGCTCCTGCTGCTGCCCCACCTCGTCGACCTTGACGACCGCGCCGTCGATCTCCCAGGCGACGCTGTGGCGATCCTTCTCCCAGCGCGTCACGTAGTCGACGACCCCACCCACGTCCTCGACCACCGCCGAGGTCGGCGCGACCGGCAGGCGGGCGTCGCGGCACCAGTCCAGGAACCCCGAGTGCGAGTCGAACCGGATCCCGTCCGCGAAGCCGAACGAGTGCACGATCAGTGCGAGCGGCCGCGACGCCGAGACCTTCGGGTCCTTCTGGCGGAGCGAGCCGGCGGCCCCGTTCCTCGGGTTCGCGAACGGCCGCTTCTCCTCGGCGATCAGCTGCTCGTTCAGCTTCTCGAACGCCCTGACCGGCAGGTAGATCTCGCCACGGACCTCGAGGTACCTGGGAAGCTCATTCGCCTCGAGCCGCTGCGGGACGTTGCGCACCGTCCGGACGTTGGCGGTGATGTCCTCGCCGATCCGACCGTCGCCGCGCGTCGCGCCCTTCGTGAACACGCCGTTCTCGTAGGTGAGCGCGACCGCGATCCCGTCGATCTTCAGCTCGCACGAGAACCGCGCGCCCGAGCCGACGCCGCGTTCCACCCGCGCGGCCCACGCCTCGAGCTCCGGTTGGCTGAACGCGTTGTCGAGCGAGAGCATCGGCGTCCGGTGCTCGACCGGCGCGAACAGGTCCGCCGGCGTCGCGCCGACGCGCTGGCTCGGCGAGTCCGGCGTGATGAGCTCGGGGAACCGCTCCTCGAGCCCGCGGAGCTCGTTCATGAGCTCGTCGTACTCGGCGTCGGAGATCTCGGGGTCGTCGAGCACGTGGTAGCGGTACAGGTGGTAGTTCAGCTGCTCGCGGAGCTCCTCGACCCGGAGCTGCGCCCCCGCGAGCTCGCGCTCCTCGGCGGCGCTCATCGCGGGCGGCCCCGCATCAGGCGGCGATCTCCAGCGAGCCCATGAGCCCGATCCGATCGCCCGAGATCACGAGGCCGCCGAACACGCCGTCGACCTTCTTGAGGTACCCGAGCGCGGTCTCGAACCCGTCCTCCTTCGCCAGGATCGCCTGGACGCCGGCCGTCGCCGCGTCGGCGAGCATGCACGACTCGGCCAGCACGGCGAGGCCGTCGAGCGGGGTGCCCCCGTTCGCCGACCCCCGGACGGTTCCCGAGCTCATCGAGACGCCGACGCCCTGCTTGCTCGAGGGCACGACGACGGCGACCGTGGACCCGGGCCTGCGGAGCACGGTGAGCTTCTGCCGGCGCTTCGAACGGATGAAGTAGTCGGCGCCGCAGTTCACGGTCACCTCCTGCCCGTCGCGCGCAAGGAAGCGCCCGACGTGGTCGGTCACGGCGCCCTGGAACGAGAACATCGGTCCCACCCCCGCCCGCCGGGCCGAGCTCACCATCTCGCGGACGATCTCCGGCGCGTCGGCGGGGACGTCTATCGGCCGCTTCGCCGAGCTGAACGCGGGGTTGCGGATCGTGTACGCGTGGAGCTGCTCCCAGAACGAGAGCGCGGCGGCGCGCGACTCCTCGTTGAAGTCGGTGGCCGCCTGGATGTGCAGGGTCATGTCCTGCACCTGGATCTCGAAGGTCCGCGGCTTGCGCTTGAGGAGCTTCATCCCCGGTGGATCTCCACGGGCCGATGATATCGGCGCGGGCCGAGGCCCCGCCGGTTCGACTTCAGCGCAACGACTCGACGATGCGGCCGCCGCCGAGGAGCTCGTCTGCCCGGTAGACGACGGCGCTCTGGCCCGGCGCGAGGGCGCGCTGCGGAGTCCTGAACTCGGCGCGGAAGCGGTCGCCCAGGGGCTCGACCACTGCCGGGACGTCCTCGCCGCGGTAGCGGATCCGCACCTCGGCCTCGAACGGTCCCACGGACGGCGGCCCGCCGGCGACCCACGACACGCGGTCGGCGATGAGGCCGCGGCGCGCGAGGAGCTCGCCGGGGCCGACGACGACGCGGTTCGCCCCCGGGTCGACCTCGAGGACGTAGGAGGGCTCGGGCCCCGAGACCCCGAGACCCCGGCGCTGGCCGACCGTGTAGGCCGCCGCACCGCCGTGCCGGGCGAGCACGGCGCCGTCCCGATCGACGACGTCGCCCTCGCGCATCAGGTGCGGCGCGACCGAACCCAGGTAGGCGCCGGCGTCGCCGCTCGGCGCGAAGCAGAGCTCCTGCGAATCGGGCTTGCCCGCGACCGGCAGGCCGAACCGCTCGGCGTGCGCCCGCGTCTCCGCCTTCTCCATCGCGCCGACCGGGAACACCGACCGGCGAAGCTCGGCCTGTCCGAGCATGTGGAGCATGTACGACTGGTCCTTCGATCGGTCCGCGCCGCGGAGCAACCGGGTCCGGCCGTCGCGCTCGTCGGATCGGACGTAGTGGCCGGTCGCGACGAGGTCCACCCCCAGCTCGTCCGCCCGCCGCAGGAACGCGCCGAACTTGATCTCGCCGTTGCACCGGGCGCACGGGTTCGGCGTGCGTCCGGCCGCGTGCTCGGCGACGAAGTCGTCGATCACCGTGCGTTCGAACGCGTCGGTGAGGTCGCAGATCTCGAATGGGAACCCGGCGATCCGAGCGACCTCGGCCGCATCGGCGCGGGCGGCCGGGCCGCAACAGCCGTGCTCGACGCCGTCGAGGTGCACGAGCCGCATGTGCGAGCCCACCACCTCGTAGCCCTGCTCCGCGAGCAGGCAGGCCGCGACCGACGAGTCGACGCCGCCGGACAGCGCGACGAGCACGGAACCCTTCGAGGACATGCCCCGATGCTACGCGGTGGCGGCCGCCGTGGCGGGGACGAGGTTCCCCGGGCCGGTTCCGGCGGCGGTCGGATATCCTCGCCACGTCGTCCGGACGAGAGGCTCGCAACCCGTGCAGGTCGTGGTCCTGGTGAAGTACGTGCCCGAACCCCAGGGCTCCCCCACGCTCGGCGACGACCACCTGCTCGTCCGCGAGGGCGTCGAGGGCGCGCTCGACCCCGGCGACGAGTTCGCGGTCGAGGCAGCCCTCCAGCTCGTCGAGGCCCACGGCGGCGAGGTGACGCTCGTCTCGATGGGTCCCGAGGTCGCGACCGGGGCCCTCCGCAAGGGGTTCTCGATGGGCGCGAGCTCGGGCCTGCTCGTCACCGATCCCGCGCTGCGCGGCGCCGACGCGCTCGCGACGGCGAAGGTGCTCGCCGCGGCAGTGAAGCGCGCGCCGTTCGACCTCGTGCTCGCCGGCGTCGAGTCGACCGACGGGTACACCGGAACGCTGCCCGCCGCCGTGGCCGAGCTCCTCGGCGTGCCGAGCGCCACGTTCGCGCGCAAGGTGGAGCTCGCCGACGGCGCCCTCCGCGTCGAACGCCAGACCGAGGCGGGCTACGACATCGTCTCGGCGCCGCTGCCGGCGCTCGTCACCGTGACGGGGAGCGCGGCCGAACCCCGCTACCCGACGCTCAAAGGCATCATGGCCGCGAAGTCGAAGCCGCTCGAGCAGCTCTCGCTCTCCGACCTGGGGCTGTCCGAAGCAGACGTGGCGCCGACGCAGCGCGTCACCTCGGTGTCCGACGCGCCCGAGAAGACGGCCGGCGTGGTCGTGCAGGCGGGCGACGACGCCGCGGCCAAGGCCGCCGACCTCCTCGCCGACGCGAAGGCGATCTGAGGTGACGACCTGGGTCTACGCGGAAGTCACGCCCGACGGCCCGAGCTCGACCACGCTCGAGCTCCTCACCAAGGCGCGATCGCTCGGCGGCGACGTCGCGGCGGTCGCGCTCGGTCCGGGCGCGACGGCGTCAGCACCGGCGCTCGGCGAGCACGGCGCGTCGGCCCTGTACGCGAGCGACGACGAGGTCTACGCGGACACGCTCGGCCAGCCGGCGGCACACGCGCTGCACGAGCTCGTGAAGCAGCACGCCCCCGACCTGATCTTGTTCTCGACGAGCTA
>Ga0209382_10001581_pt1 | contig 35382 bp, 40 predicted proteins | sample SoiMetdeltSBSDD5_FD_187599 | JGI IMG/M metagenome (GOLD analysis project Ga0209382, IMG submission 187599) | Bulk soil microbial communities from a Populus tree surrounding site in Tennessee, USA - Soil MetaG P. deltoides SBSDD5 (SPAdes) (version 2) | ecosystem: Environmental > Terrestrial >... | reverse complement strand
CGTCGGACGGGATGCGGGCGGCACCTGGCGCGAGCTCGCTCGCAGCGACGACCTCGCGATCGACTGTCTGCTTTCGACACCGACGGGCGTGCTCGCAGGCACGGACGAGGCGCATGTGCTCCGGCTCGCGGACGACGGCTCCTTCGAGCGGGACGGGTCGTTCGACGCGATCGAGGGCCGCGACGCGTGGTACACGCCCTGGGGCGGGCCACCGGCGGTGCGATCGATGGCGGTCGACCTCGCGGGCCGGATCCACGCCAATGTGCACGTCGGCGGGATCCCGCGTTCGGGAGACGGCGGCGCGAGCTGGGAGCCCACGATCGAGATCGACGCCGACATCCATCAGGTCATCGCGCACCCGACGCAGGCCGACATCGTGCTCGCCGCCGGCGCCGTCGGGCTCGCGATCAGCGAGAACGGCGGGACGAGCTGGAGGATCGAAGCCGATGGACTGCATTCGTCGTACGCGCGGGCCGTGGCCGTCGCGGGCGACACGATCCTGCTCACGGCGGCGACCGGGCCGCACGGCGGACGGGGGGCCGTGTACCGGATCCCGATCGAGGGCATCGCGTTCGAGAAGTGCGCTGACGGCCTCCCGGGGTGGTTCGACGGCAACATCGACTCGGGGTGGCTCGTCGCCGACGGCGCGGCGGTCGCGTTCGGGACGAGTACCGGAGACGTGTTCCTTTCTGAGGACGAGGGGCGGACCTGGGGACGCGCGGCCGAGGGGCTGCCGCAGATCCGGGCGCTCGCGTTCGGCTAGGCGTCTTCGTCGAGCGAGACGTCCGGCGAGTAGTCGATCGGCAGCGTGATCAGCGAGGGCACCTCCAGCCCGAGCGCTTCGTCGAGCCGCTTCGCGAGGTCCGACGCCGTCTCGCACCGCCACGCCGGGATGCCGAACGACTCCGCGAACCGCACGAAGTCCGGGTTCCCGAACTCGGTCCCGAAGTGCCGCTCGAACCGTCGCTCCTGCTTCCATGTGATCGAGCCGAACCCGCCGTCCTCCCAGATGACGTTCACGACGGCGGTGCCGAGCCGGACCGCGGTCTCGAGCTCCTGCGCGTTCATCATGAAGCCGCCGTCGCCGCTCACCGCGACGACGCCGCGATCGGGGTGGACGAGCTTGGCCGCGATCGCGGACGGCAGCGCGAACCCCATCCCCGCCAGCCCGTTCGCGATCATCACGGTGTCGGGTTCGTACGCCGGGAACATCCGCCCGATCCACAGCTTGTGCAGGCCGACGTCCGAGACCAGGATGTCGCGCCGGCCGAGCGCCTTCCGCAGCTCCGCGAGCACCCGGGGCGGCTGCAGGGGCGACTCCGGGCCGTTCGCCGCCTCCTCGAACCGCCGAGCGACGAGGTCGCGCAGCCGCGTCGAGCCTCCCGGCGTTCGCGCCGGCTCCCCCTTCCGCGTCAGCCGCTGCAGGCTCCGCTCGATGTCGCCGGCGAGCTCGATCTCGGGGATGAAGTGCTCGTCGATCTCCGCGCTCACCGAGTCGATGCAGACGATCGTCTTGTCCTTGTCCGGGTTCCAGAACCGCGGCGCGTGCTCGACGAGGTCGTAGCCGATCGCGATCACGAGGTCGGCCTCGTCGAATCCCGTCATCCGGTAGTCGCCTGGTTGCAGCCCGACCGAGCCGAGCGAGAGCGGGTCGTCGGGCTCGAGCAGCCCCTTGGCCATGAACGTCGTCGCCACCGGGATGCCTGTGGACCGCGCGAACCCGCGGACGGTCTTCGCCGCCCGGCCGCGCACCGCGCCGTAGCCGGCGAGCGCGATGGGGCGTTCGGCCTGCGCGATGAGTTCGGCCGCGCGGGCGACGTCGGCCGCGGCCGCCTCGGGCAGCGCCTGATCGGTGCGGCGGAGCGGCTCGAGCCCCTCGGCGTCCGCCGCCATCACGTCCTCGGGCAGCTCGAGGTGCGTGGAGCCCGGCTTCTCGGCCTCCGCGACCTTGAACGCCTTCCGGACGACCTCGGGGACGTCGACGGGTCGCCGACGCGAGCGTTCCACTTCGTGATCGGGCGCATGATCTCGAGCACGTCGAGGAACTGGTGCGACTCCTTGTGCATCCGTTCGAGGTCGCCCTGGCCGGTCAGCACGACGAGCGGCGCGCGGTCGAGGAACGCGTCGGCCACGCCCGTCACGAGGTTCGTCGCGCCGGGTCCCAGCGTCCCGAGACACACGCCGGCGCGGCCGGTGAGCCGCCCGTAGGCGTCGGCCATGTACGCGCCGGCCTGCTCGTGGCGCACCGGCACGAAGCGGACGCTCGAACGCGACAGCGACTCGTTGAGGTCGACGGTCTCCTCGCCCGGCACGCCGAACACGTACTCGACGCCCTCGGCCTCGAGGCAGGCGACGAGCAGGTCCGATGCGCGGCGGGCCGTCACCGGCGCCGGCCCTTCTCCTCGTCGCCGGTCGTCTCACGCTTCTCGAGCCCGACGGCGGCCCGGAGCTCCTGGATGTCGCGGCGCAGGTCCTCGTCGTCCGAGCGTTCGGCCAGGTGGTCCATGAGGTCGGCGAGGCCGTCGGCGATCGCGTTCAGCTTGTGCTGCACCGCCCGGTCGCTTCGGGTCTCGCTGTTCTGGAGCAGCGCGACGAGCAGGAACGTGATGATCGTCGTCGTGGTGTTGATCTGCAGCTGGTAGGTGTCGCCGAGGAAGGATTCGGGTCCGCCCGTCACGACCTTGACGATCCCCTCGATCAGCCAGAGCCCCACGAGGGCGAGGCAGAACGCGAAGAACGGCGCGCGGCTCACGATCTCGCTCGCCCTGCCGGCGAAGCGGTCGAAGAACCCGACCGTGCCGGTCACGGCGCTCGGGTACAGCGACGGATCGTGACTCATGCCCGACCTCCTTGGAGATCCGAGTACGCGTGCCCGCGCACGCCACGCCGAGCCTACGCGCCGCGCTCGGAACGCCGCCACACCGGCGGTTGACCCCTCGACGGGCGCGTGCCACGCTCGCTGCGGGAGGGTTCCGTGGCACGATCCACCGTCGCGGTGGGGTCGGAGGCCGAACCCGGCATGCGGGGGCTGTGGTTCGGGATCCTCGTCTACCGCTGGGCCGCGCTCGCATGGATGACGGTGGCGGCGCTCACCCACTGGCAGCCGCTCGACGACAAGCGGCTGGCGCTCGTGGCGCTCCTGGTGACCTTCGCGTGGAACGTGTGGTTCAGCCTCCGGCAGGGATGGCTGCGCCAGACCGATCGACTGATCGACCTCGCGATCGCCGTCGCCTTGCTCCCGATCGGCGGGCTCGTGATGGCCGACCAGACGATCCTCGATGAGCTCTTCTTCGCGACCGCGTACCCAGCGGCCGCCGCCCTCACGATGGGGGCCGGGACCGGCGTGGTCGGAGGACTGCTCGCCGGCCTCGCACTCTCCGTGGCCCTCGTGTTCAGCCGCGTCACGAACGGCCTCGACCTCGAGGCGATCCTGGAGGACTGGGGCGATCTCGTGAACGGGGCGGTCTACTTCACGGCGGCCGGCGGCGCCGCCGGCGCGGTCCGGCGGGTGCTGCTGACCTCGGCCGCCGAGCGGGCCGAGGCGCTCGAGGAGGCCGCGCGGCAGCACGATCGAGCCGTCCGGCTCGCCGAGCGGGACGCCCTCGGCCGCGAGATCCACGACTCCGTGCTCCAGGCGCTCGCGCTCGTCGGCAAGCGAGGCAAGGAGATGGCGGCACGGGAGTCGGTGTCGTCCGGCAAGGTGCGCGAGTTGGCGGAGCTGGCCGGCCGCCAGGAGCAGGCGCTTCGGATCCTGCTCAGCGAGGCGCCCGAGGAGCCGCCGCCGGGGATGGTCTCCGTGAAGACGGCGCTCGAGGCCGCGGCCTTCGGCGTGGAGGGGATCCCCGTGACCGTGACCTCGGTCGGCCCCGCGTGGCTCCCGGCTCAGGCGATGCAGGACGTCGCCGCGGCCGTTCGGCAGGCGCTCGAGAACGTCGTGCAGCACGCGAACGCGTCCAGGGCGACGGTCTTCGCGGAGGCGCTCGACGGCGAGCTCGTGATCTCGATCCGGGACGACGGCGTCGGGTTCGCGTACGACGAGGACGACCTCCGCGGGATGGGCAAGCTCGGCATGTCGAAGAGCATGCGCGGGCGTGTCGAGGGGCTCGGCGGCGTGATGCTGGTGCACTCGGCGCCCGGCCAGGGGACGGAGGTCGAGTTCCGGTTGCCCGTCGAGGCGAGGGATCGCTCGTGAGCGACGATCGACCGGAGCCGGGCGATGCCGATCGATCGGACGAGGCCATCCGCGTGCTCGTCGCCGACGACCATCCCGTCTGGCGCGACGGGATCCGGGCGGACCTCGAGGCCTCGGGCATCGCCTCGGTCGTCGCCGAGGCGACCGACGGGGGCGAGGCCGTCGAGCTCGTGCACGAGCTCATGCCCGACGTCGTGCTGATGGACCTCCGGATGCCCACGGTGTCCGGCGTGGACGCCACCCGTCGGATCGCCGAGGACGCCCCGCACGTCCGGATCCTGATCGTGTCCGCGACCGGGGTGGAGGCCGACGTCCTCGAGGCCGTGAAGGTCGGCGCCGCCGGCTACATCCTGAAGAGCGAGGCCGGCCCCGACGTGGTGGAGGCGGTTCGTCGCGTGCACGCGGGCGAGCCGGTGTTCACGTCCGGCCTGGCCGGCCTCGTGCTCTCGGAGTTCCGACGGGTCGCGACCACGGATGTCGGGGAGCCCCGGCTCTCCCAACGGGAGAACGAGGTCCTGCGCCTCGTGGCCAAGGGGTACTCGTACCGGGAGATCGCCGGGAAGCTGTTCATCAGCCAGAAGACGGTGCAGAACCACGTCCAGAACATCCTGAGGAAGCTGCAGCTCAAGAAGCGGTACGAGCTGATGCGGTACGCGATCCAGAAGGGACTCGATCGTCTTCCCGAGTGACCGTCTGGCGTGCGTCGGCACTGCGGGATCCGGGGGCCCTCGGGGTCATCGACGGCGGATACGGGCGCGAGCTCGAGAGCGATGCGAGCGCGGACAGCGCGAACCGATCTCGGGCCGTCGAAGGAACAGGCCGGCGTCCATCATCGGATCCTCCTCACGCGGTCAGTGGTTCGGGGTCGAAGCCGGAGACGTCGCCGATCTGGAGCGTCGCCTGCGTCCAGTGCGCGAAGCATCGGCAGCCACCGCCGGCGACCGGGTCGCGTTCCGAGCAGATCGTCATCATGTCGCGGTACAGGAGCTCGTCGGCCTCGGCCCGGACGCCGACGCCGAACCGCACGAGGTCGTACCCGTAGTCGTGGGCCTGGCAGACCGGGACGAACTCGAGGGTCCGACCGAGATCGGTGAGCGGCCCGTTGCACCGGCCGTCGGCATCCTCCGGCCTCGTGTAGCGCCAGCCGGCGACCGTGCGTCGGAGGACCGGCCGGTAGCCGACGAGCTCCTCGAACCCCGCCGGCGGGCAGGCGGCGCCGGTGATGTACTTCACGGTGGTCGCGTTCGAGACCTCATCGCACACCGGGGAGCCCGGCGTCGGTTCGGGGGTCGGACCGGAGAACGACCACCCCGCGAACCACAGGAACATGACGGCGCCGCCACGCAGGTATAGGAGGTGGCGGCGGGCTCGAAGTCCGCGCGGCAGGTCCTCGGTCACGCTCCGCATCAACCGGGTCTCGTTCATGGGCCGATCGTGACCGCGGGCCGGACCGGCGAACAGACGAGGAACCGCTCAGATCGATGGGCACAGGTGCCCATCTCGCCTGGGTAGCTTCGTCGGCCCGATCCGGGCCGCTTCGCGGATACCGACGGGACCGCCTGCGTGCGACCATCGCCGGAGCCGAGCGATGGGAGCGCGGATGGCTCGCGGGGACGGCCGGATCGACGACCGGCGGCGGGGATGGATCGCGACGGCGCTCGCGGCGCTGGTGCTCGCCGTGCTCGCGCAGCTGGTCCGGGTGTTCATGCCGCTCGGCTTCGAGATCGGCGAGCAGATCGGCGGGGCGGGTGGATATCTCATGGCTGGGGCGGTCGCGCTCGCCGTGTTCGCCTCGCCCGCGCTGGCCGCGATCGGCGGGTTCGCGGGGCGCGGCCGGGTCTCGCTCGTGGGCTCGGTCGTGTCGTTGTCGATCGCGCGGCTCGCGATCCAGGTCGTCCATCCGATCCCCGTCTGGCTGGGGGTGGCCGCGGTCGCCGTCGGGCTCGCCGCGCTCCCGGCGATCGTCGGCTCCGTCCGGCGGACCGCGGGCGACGCCGCGCTCCTCGTCGGCGTGCTCCTCGGGCTCTGTCTCGACACCGCGATCAGGACCGCCTTCCTCACCTGGGATCCGGCCTGGCACGACGGCGTGGCCCCGCTGCTGCTCGCGATCCTGCTCGCCGCCTCGGCCGTCGCCGCGGCGACCCTGCTCTCCGCGGTGGCCGGTCCGACCGCCGCGCCGCCCGCCCTGCGCCTGGCGGCGTTCGGGCCGTTCCTCGCCCTTCAGCTGCTGTTCCTGCAGAGCCCGGCGGCCGTGGCCGCGCACGGCGAGCTGTCGATGGCCGCGGCCGCCGCCGTGATCCTCGCCGCGGACGCGGCGGCGCTGTTCGTCGGCAGCCTGCGGCCGCGCATCGGCCCCGTCCTCGCCGTGGCCCTGGCGGTCCTCGCCGCGGCCGGCGCCTCCTTCCTTCGTGACGCGACGGGAGTCTCGGCGATCGCGCTGTTCGCCGCCGAGCAGGTCGCGCTCGTGCTCCTGCTCGGCCGGGCCCTCATCGACGAACCCCTTCGCCCCGAGCGACCGAGGCGGCTCGCCGGCGTCTGCGCGCTCGGATCCCTCGCGTTCGCCGGGATCGTGTTCGCGTACCAGGTGAACAACGAGGTCCCGCTGCCGTTCCCGGTGGCGCTCGTCCCCGCGATCGCCGCCGCGGCCGTGGGTGTCGCGGCGATCCCTCGTCGGGGGACGGTGCCGGCGAGGGTCCCTCGCGCCGCGATCGCCGTGCCGATCGCCCTGCTCTCGGTGCCGGCGATCGTCGGAGTGAGCGCGCCGGCCCTCGTATCCGACCCCGGCGACGGCACGGTTCGCGTCGTGAGCTACAACATCCACGGCGGGGTGAACGTGGACGGCGCCCTCGACCCGGAAACCATCGCGCGGGTGATCGAGGACCAGGATCCCGACGTCGTCGTGCTGAACGAGGTCTCGCGAGGCTGGCCGATCTTCGGCGGGATCGACGCCGCCGAGTGGCTCTCGCGACGTCTCGAGATGCCGTACGTCTACGAGCCGGCCGCCGATCCGCAGTTCGGGAATGCGATCCTGTCACGCCTTCCGATCCTCGAAGCCACCGGCGGCGCCCTGCCGTTCGGCGAGGGGCCGCAGCAGCGGAGCTACGTCATGACGCGGCTCGATACCGGGAACGGGCGGGATCTCACCGTGATCGGGACGCACCTACAGGAGAGCGCCGGCGATCCGGCGACGCGAACGAACCAGATCGACACCCTGCTCGATGTGTGGGGCGGCGCGTCGCCCGCGGTCGTCGCCGGCGACATGAACCTGCAGCCCGACGAGGAGGACGTGCAACGGTTCCTCGACGCGGGGCTGGTGAGCGTGCAGGACGAGATCGGAGACCCGTGCGAGCCGACGGCGTTCGAGCCGGAGCCGGACAAGCCGTGCGACCGGCCCGACTGGGTCTTCGCGACGCCCGACCTCGACCCGTCGGAGTTCGTGATCGTCCGGACGCCGGCGTCCGACCACCTCCCGATCGCGGTCGCCTTCACGCTGCCGTAGCGGACGCATCTCGCTCGAGGGGGTAAACGAACCGGCTCCCCGCTCCGTCTATCCACCGTGGAACCCGCCACGATGGTCGTCGTGAGGCGCCGACCGGCCCCGGCCGAGCACGACTACGAGGCGCTGTTCCGCGAGCACGCCGGGGCCGTGTACCGGACGCTCTATGCGTTCACCGCCGGCCGGCGGGCGATCGCGGAGGAGGCGACCGCGGAGGCGTTCGCGCGGGCCGTCGCGCACGCGGACCGGGTCCGAGACCCGGTGGCGTGGGTGTACCGGACGGCGTTCCGGCTCGCGGTGGACGAACTCCGCCGCGAGCGCCGGACGCCGCCGGAGGCGGCCGAGGAGGTCGAGCCCGTGCCCGCGGGCCTCGGCGAGCTCGTGGGGGCGCTCCGCGAGCTCTCGCCGAACCAGCGGGCCGCGATCGTCCTGCGGTACGAGGCAGACCTGTCGGTGGACGAGATCGCGAGACGTATGGGGGCGAGCGCCGCGACCGTGCGGGTCCATCTCCACCGCGGGCGGAACCGTCTGCGGGAGCTGCTGGGCGCGGAAGAAACGGAGGAGAGCGACGATGCCTGAACGCTGGGAGACCCAGATCCGGAAGCTGCGCGGGGTCGAGCCGGGTCCCGATCTCGGGACGCGGTTCGAGGAGGGACCGCGCGGCGAGCCGCCACCGCCGACCCGGCAGCGGGTCGTGGCGGCCGTGACCGCGCTCGCGTTGTTCCTCGGCGCGGGGGTGTTCGCGGTCCGGGTGTTCGGGACCGGCGAGGAGTCCGCGCCGCCGCCCGCCGCGGCCGGGGACGAGGCGACCCTCGTGCTCGAGCTCTCCTCGAACGACGGCGAGCCCGCCGCCGCGCTCGGCTACGGGGACGAGGGGCAGGACGGCACGCGCGAGGGGTATCGGTGGTGCGTCGACGGCGAGTGCGTCGCGGGGATCTCCGACTTCGTCCGATACCCGCCGGTGTTCGAGCTGCTGGTGGTGCCCCCGTCCACGCCGATCGAGGTCGCGGGCGACGGGTCGGTCGAACGACTGCGGATCTCGACGATGGACGACCAGCCAGTCGAGGAGTCGGGTGGCCCGATGCAGGTCCCGGCATCCAACGGCTCGTACGTCGTCGAGGTCGACGCGACCTGGGCGGGCGATCCCGGCGGCAGCGCGAACTTCTTCTTCGGCGTGCAGGCGCTCGACTCGCCGGCATCGGCGCCGGATGTCCTGCGGGTCGAGTGCGGGCCCGGGTACACGGTGACCGACGCGGCCGTCGTCCGCACGCAGGCGGACGGCCTGCACGTCGAGGTGACGGGAGCCGAGGGGATCGTCGCATACAGCCTCATCGGGGGACCGGGTGACCCGGAGGCCGCGGTCATCGGCGACAGCGTCCCCGGCGGCCTGATGGGAGTCCCGCCGGGAACGTGGGAGTTCGCGTGCCGCGAGCAGGGCGAACAGGACGACACCGACCCGACGGCCACCTTCGAGCTCGTGGATCCCGACGGCAACTACGCCTCGCCCGAGCTCTCGTGCGACGCCGCGACCGAGCAGGCGTTCACGAGCGCGATCCCAGGTTCGACGGCGCACGAGGAGGCCGCGGAGCAGCTCGTGTCGGGCCTGGAGGAGGGAGACCGCCTCCGCGGCGCCGGCTACGGCGCCGAGACGTTCAAGGTCGGCCCGACCTATGTGGTGGAGCGGGGCGGCGACTCGGTGGCGCGGCTCACGCTCGACGCGGGCAGCGACCCCTGGGCCGGGAGCTTCGGGGTGTGCGAGGAGAGCGGGATCGGCCTCTCGGAGCTCGCGACGGCCGTGCAGCTCGAGCCCACAGGACCGTCCTCGGCCGAGCTCTCCCCGCCGCCGGAGACCGTCCCGGACGTGCTGATCGTGAGGTGCGAGGAGCTCGGCCCTGCCGTGGAAGCGACGCAGGTCCGGCTGCAGGAGGACGGTCTGCACGTCGAGGCGCTGAACGTCGCGCACGCCGACGTCGTCGAGATCCGTTCTCCGGATGCGGGCCGGGACGCGTTCGCCCACCAGACCGCGTTCGATGAGGCGGAGGAGTCATTCGTGGTCCCAAGGTTCGGCCCGGGAGAGGTCTGGGTCGCGTGCCGCCTCACCGATGAGAACGGGAAACTCGTAGGCGGTTTCGAGGCGGAGCCGGGCTCGTACGTGCCGGTCGAGGTGCTGCCGGCCGAGTAGCGCTCAGCCGGCGACGCCGGCGAGATCGCGGATCGAGCGCTCGGTGTTCGGCGACAGGACGAGGATCGCCTCGTCCGCGCCGGCGTCGGCCAGCTCGCGGAGGCCACGCGCGATCCGCTCGGTGGAGCCCTCGAGCGGCGTGACGCCGTCGAGGACCGGCCGCTCGCCGGCCGAGCGGTCGAGCACGACGAGGGCGCACGCGCTGCGTTCGACCTCCTCGGGCGCGCGTCCGACCTCGCGCGCGAGCTCGGAGATGCGCTCGTTCACCTTGGCGAAGTCCTCGGCGCGGTTGCCGAACACGTCCCACCACGTGTTCCACGCATCGACGTGGGGGAGCGTCGCGCGCAGGACGCGCTCACCGGTCGAGCCGACCATGAGCCTCGTGCGGCGCGACGGCTTCGGGAGCAGCAGGGCGTCCTCGGTCCGGTGGAACCGGCCGTCGAACGTCACGCGATCGCCGCCGAGGAGTCTGCGCACGATCTCGAACGCCTCCTCGAACCGCGCGGCCCGCTCGTCGTAGGGGATCCCGAACGCGTCGAACTCGGCCCGGTTCCATCCCGCCCCGATCCCGAGCACGAAGCGTCCGTCCCCGATCTCGTCGATCGCCGCGGCCATCCGTGCGATCAGGCCGGGCGGGTGGAACGCCGCGCACGCGACGAGCGGACCGAGCCGCACCCGTTCGGTCGACGCGGCGAGCGCGGCGAGCGTCGTCCACACGTCCCATGGTCCGCGTTCGGGCCGGCCGTCGTCCCGGTAGAGGAGGTGGTCGCCGAGCCAGACCGAGTCGAACCCGGACTCCTCGGCGGCGACGGCCATCGCCCGCAGTTCGGGCCAGTCGACCCGGCGCTCGACCTCGGGGAGCTGCACGCCGACGCGGAGCGGCCGGGTCAAGCCTTCGCGGCGTCGACGACGACCCCGGCGGCGCCGTCGGGGCCGAGCACCTCGGTGTTCACGACGAGGTCGTAGTGGGACGGCTGCTCGTGCTCGACGCCGTAGAAGCGCTTGAGGAAGTCGGCGCGCGACTCGTCCGAACGCTTCAGCTCCTTGGCCGCCGCGTGTTCGTCGGTCCCGCGCTCCTCGGCCACGCGACGCACGCGGGCCTCGTGCGGCGCGGTGACGAGCACCCGAAGGAGGTCGTCGCGGCCGGCGAGCGCGAACGAGGCCCCGTGCGCCACGATCACGACGTCGCCCCGCGCGGCGGTCTCGGAGATCGCCTCGCGGATCATCGATCGGAAGTCGTTGCTGCGCATGATCTCGGAGGTGTCGTCGGGGATCCAGGTCGCGCCGCCGGGCGTCGCGGTCACCATGCCGCCCTCGCCGATGCCCTCGAGGACGCGGAAGATCAGGCTCTTGCGCCGCTCGGCGTCGGCGATCTCGGCGGGGTCGACGCCCTGCTTCTCGGCGGCGGTGGTGATGATCTCCTCGTCGACGTAGCGGTACCCGAGACGTTCGGCGACGAGGGCGCCGATCCGGTTGCCCTCGGCCCCGACCTCGCGGGAGATCGCGATCACGCGCTTCGGCATGGCGCCATCCTGGCACGGCCCGCCCGTTCTGTCGTACCGCGGCTACCGCGACCGGATCGAGTCCAGGGCGGCGCGGAGCCGCGTCACCGGCCCCTTGATGCCGAGCTCCTCGGCGAGCTCGGAGAGGGTCTCGTCGTCGCGTTCGCCCTCCCAGCGATCGAGCGGCGCGTCGGCGTTCACCGGGACGAGGCGGAGCATCGCGTCCACGTAGTCGCGCGACTCGCGGAGCCGGGCGCGGAGCGCCGGCTTGCCCTTCAGCGGGCCCGGCTTCGGCTCCTTCGCGTCGGCGTCGTCGAGCAGCTCGCCGAGCGAGCCGTAGGCGTTCACGAGCTCGCGGGCGGTCTTCTCGCCGACGCCGCGCACGCCCGGCAGCGCGTCGCTCGCGTCGCCGCGCAGGATCGCGAACTCGGCGTAACGCGACGCCGGCACGCCGTACTTCTCGAGCACGCCCGCCTCGTCGAGCTCGAGCAGTTCGGAGACGCCCTTGATCGTGAACAGCAGCTTCACCTTCGGGTCGCGCACGACCTGGATCAGGTCGCGGTCGCCGCTCACGATCTCGATCCGATCGCGTGGTTTGGACTCCCAGATGAGGCCGGCGATCGTGTCTTCGGCCTCCCAGCCCCGCGTGAGGGCCTGCGGCATCCCGACGAGGTCGAGCACCTGGCGGAGCATCGTGAACTGCTCGGGCAGGCCCTCGGGGTCGGGCGGGCGGTTCGACTTGTAGCCGGCGTAGATGTCGGTCCTCGCCACCGGTCTCCACTCGTGGTCGTACGCGTGCACGAGCTCGCCGGGGCGGCGGTTCACGAGCAGGCGCGTCGTCATGTCGAGGTATCCGTGGAGCGCGCCCACGGGGCGCCCGCCGGGGGAGTGGTAGTTCTGCCCCCAGGCGAAGTGGGCCCGGTACATCAGGCTCGAGACGTCGAGCAGGAGTCGGTACGTCATGCCGGGGAGCCTCGGAGTGCCATCACGTGGGGTCGTCGGTCGCCGTCGTCGGCCAGGGCAGTTCCTGGGCGTCGAGGAGGTCGAGCTCACCCGGCGAATGGCCGCACTCGGTGAGGAAGCGGGCGAGCTCGCTCCGGTGCTGGGTTCCGTGGTTCATGACGTGCGCCAGGATCAGCCAACGAGGCCAGGCCGAGCCGGGGCTCGACGTCACGGACTCGGACAGCGCAGGTTCCTCGAGGGACTCGACGTATCGGCGGAGGCGTGCGTCCTCCTGGACGCAGAACGAGTGGATGGCCGGCAGATCGTCCAGCGCGATGCCGTGGTCCCAGACGTAGGTGTCGCCGACGTCGTTCCCGATGCAGAGTTCACGCCAACTCCAGTCGACGTCGACGAGGTGTCGGAGCGTGTCGAACGCGCTCCCGTGGTCCAGGGTCGCGCTCCCTCGGAGCTGCGCGTCGGAGAGCTCAGCCGCCGTCGTCAGGATCCGGTCGTTCGCCCATGCGTGTGATCGGGCGAAGGCGAGGAGGACGTCTGTTCCCATCGGGCCTGCCGGCTTCACGGTGTCTCAGCCTACGGGCTAGGGTGCGAGGGTGGAGTTCGCGGACGTCGTCCGGCACCGGCGGATGGTCCGGCGGTTCGACCAGCGGCCGGTCCCGCGCGAGACGATGGATCGGATCCTCGACGTCGGCAGGCGCGCCCCGTCGGCAGGCTTCTCGCAGGGACTCGAGCTCCTCGTGCTCGACGAGCCGGGGACCGTGGCCGAGTTCTGGGAGATCACCCGGGACCCGGAGTTCGGCTGGGACCTCGAGGACGTCGCGGTCGGTCCCACGGTGATCGTGGTGCCGCTGCCGGACGCCGAACGGTACGTGGCCCGCTACTCGGAGCCGGACAAGATCGCGTTCGGGATGGACGTGGCCGAGCACTGGCCGGTGCGGTTCTGGGACGTCGACGCGGCGATGTCGTGCATGCTGATGCTGCTGGCGGCGGTGGATCTCGGGCTCGGTGGGTGGTTCTTCGGCATCACGCACGGCGAGCGCGAGCTGCTCGATCGCTTCGGCGTCCCTTCGACGCTCCGACCGATCGGGATCATGGGGTTCGGCTACCGCTCCGAGGACGAGACGCCGAGCGGGTCGTGGATGAAGCGGCGCCGGCGCCCGTTCGAGGACCAGGTACATCGGAACGGCTGGTGATCGGAGTTGTGGGGTCCTGGTCGGGGTGGCGTGTTCCACATCGTGGAACTGAGTTCCACTTAGTGGACATCCGTAGCTCGCGATGCCCGCGCGCAGCGCCGCCTCCCTAGCGCTCCTCCACCGGCCACTCCATCCCCGCCCACGGGTCGTAGTCGACCTCGAGCGCTTCCTGCGGCGGCCGCTCGTCCACCGGCACGTTCCGAAGGTTCACGCGGATCCGGTACCAGGCGGTGAACCGCCCGCGCATCTGGTCGACCAACACGTCCGCCGGCTCCAACCGTTTCGCCGCCTCGGGATGCCGCGCCTTCCACCGCCCGAACCCCTCGAGAGCCTCGTTCTTCGTCTCGGCGCGCGCGATCTCGATCAGCGGCGCCTTCGTCCTGCGGCGACCGGTCGGCCCCACCTTCTTCCCGGGCGCCGGCGGCGGCACGACGCCGAGGTCCTCCACCTTCTCCCGCGCCTTCGAGGGCTGCACGCGCGTCGGCTCGCCCTCCGCCTTCGCGTACTGGGGCGGCCACGGCGCGTCGCCGAACCCCGCCTCCTCGTGCTGCGTCGACAGCTCCAGCAGGGGGTCGATCGATCCGGCGGCCTCGTCGAAGCCCTCCCACGGGTCGCCGATGTCGGCGTACCGCCTCGGCACGCTCACGAGCGTGAACGCCTCCGGCTCGCACGCGGGGACCTCGTCCCACGTGAGCGGCGCGGACACGCGCGCGTCGGGCGTCGGACGGACCGAGTACACCGAGGCCACGGTCCGGTCCTTCGCGTTCTGGTTGTAGTCGAGGAAGACGCCGTGGCGCTCCTCCTTCCACCACCGGCTCGTCGCGAGATCGGGGGCGCGCCGCTCCACCTCGCGCGCGAGCGCGAGCGCCGCGCGCCGGACCTCCGGGAACGTCCACCGCGGCTCGATCCGCGCGTAGACGTGCATCCCGCGCGAGCCCGACGTCTTCGGCCAGCCGACGAGACCGAACTCCTCGAGCACCTCGTTCGTCACCATCGCGACGTCACGGATCTGCGGCCACTCGATCCCCGGCACCGGGTCGAGGTCGACGCGGAGCTCGTCGGGATGGTCGAGGTCCTCGGCGCGCACTGGATGCGGGTTCAGGTCGATGCAGCCGAGGTTCACGATCCACGCGAGCTGCGCCGCGTCGGACAGCACGATCTCGTCTGCCGTCCGGCCCGATGGGAAGCTCAGCGTGACCGTCTCGATCCACCCGGGGCGGGAGGAGGGCGCGCGCTTCTGGAAGAAGAACTCTCCCGCCGCGCCGTTCACGTAACGCTTGAGCGCCATCGGCCGCCCGCCGACGCCGCGGAGCGCCCCCTCGGCCACGTCGAGGTAGTAGCGGACGAGGTCGAGCTTCGTGTGCCCGGCCTCCGGGAAATAGACCTTGTCGGGGTTCGAGACCGCGACCTCGCGGCCGGCGATCTCGAGGATCTCCTTCTTGGTCGCCATCTCCCGGCAACCTTAGGGGACGGGCAGCCGCGCGGACCTGCCGGGAGCGCCCCCTACGGGTTCAGCACGCCGTCGCGCGCGAGATCGCGGAAGGTCGCCCGCGCCCTCGAGTCGAGCACGACCACGCTCTTGCCGGCGATCGTGCCGGTGTGCCCGCTCGCGACCACGTTGCGGACCTTCCCCGCATCGAAGGTCGTCGCGGCCAGCGCGAGTCCGAACAGGTCGGCGAGCGCCAGGTCCGAGTGCACGTTCCGGGCTCCGGCGATCACCCAGGGCACCAGGGCCGCCGGTCCTCGGTTCGCCTGATCGCGCAACAGGGAAAGCGCGGCGATCAACACGCGCCCCTGGTTCAACGAGCGGCCGAAGTCGCCCCCGGGAACGGCGTGCCGCGCTCGCGAGAACGCGAGGGCGTTGGCGCCGTTCAACCGTTGCGGGCCCTTCCGGAGCCTGGCGTGGGCGAAGGCGTCGACGATCGGGTAGGGGACCGTCACCGGGATACCGCCGATCGCGTCGACCATGTCCTGGAAACCTCGGAAGCCGGTCAGCACGTACGAGTCGATCCGGACGCCCGTGAGCCGCTCCACGGTGTCGACGAGGAGGGGCGCGCCGCCCCGCGCGAGCGCCGCGTTGATCTTGTCGGAGCCCCACCCGGGGATCGGGACCCACGAGTCGCGCGGGATCCCCAACACGGTGCCCCGTCCGGTGCGGGGGTCGACGGCGACGATGTGGATCGAGTCCGCCCGGGTCCGGAGCATGGACTGGTGCGGTCGAGCATCGCTCCCGATCACCAGGATGCTCATCGGGTCAGCGCCCAGCGGGCCCGGCGCGAACGAGACCTCGCCGGTCTCGGCCTGACCCTGTTCGGGTCTCGGGACGCGGCCGCGGACCTTGTACGAGACGACCCGCCACGCGCCGTTCAGCTTGCGGAGCACGTAGTGGGCGCGGTGGGTGATGGGGGACTCGGCGTCGCCGGAGACCGCCGTCGCGTCGAACTCGGCCTCGGCGAGGGCCACGAGCGGGTGCCGGCGCTGGTCGAGGAGGAACCTGAGCTTCACGATGGCGCGCGTCGGATCGACCTCGTCGACCTCGGCGGCGGCGGGGCCGAGGGTGAGGATGTTCAGGTCGTCCTCGGCCCGTTCGCGAGCCGCGCCCGAGAAGTGCGAGAACAGCTCGGTGTAGTCGCCGTCCTCCCATCGCTCGGGCGCGAGGAACGCCGCCCGGTACAGGTTCTCGATCGCCCGGCGGACGGCCTCGGCAGGCTCGGCGAGGGTCCTCGGCGGGACGCGGCCCTTGCGGACCGGCGATGCGACCACGTTGACCAGCCGGAGGTCGAGGTCCGCCGCGTGTCCGAGGTCGATCGCACCGTCGGATCCGGTGGCGCTCTCCGTGGCTTCCGGCTCGGGCTCGGCCTTCGGCGCCCGCGCGGTGCAGGAAGCGGTCGCGACGAGGGCGACGAGGGCTGCGGGCACGATCCGTCGTCTCGGTGGAACGGTGGGCTCCCCTTCCGTGCGCTTCTGGCCGCCGAACCGGGAGAAGGTACACCCTCACTGGCTCTCGGGGACCTACGGAACCGTGGGGCGCGGCGGGGCGCAGAGGCGAGGGGGCGGCCCGAGGGCCGCCCCCTGCTCGCTTCGCGGTTGCCGCGCTAGGAGGCGCGGCGCATCTCGGTGGTGTAGTACGTGCCGAGACGCGTGTGGTACTCGTCGTCGTAGCCCCGCTCGGGGTCGAACTCCGGCGAGTCCTTGATCTGGTCCTTCGTCAGCGACACGTGAACCATCTGGTCATCCCACTCGATGCGCTCGATGGTCCCGGCCGGGATCACGACCTTGCGGCCGAAGATCCACGGGCCCGTGTCCACGACGATGTACGAGCGGCCGACCTCGTCGGTCGCATCGTCGACCTTCCCGATCGAACCGTCCTGAGCCTCGACACTGAAGCCCTTCAGCTGATCGGTGATGATGTCACGGTTGAACGTGCGGTACGTCCAGAGCTCGTTCCTCATCAGGTAGACACCCCCATCTTGTCCGACGATGTTCGTACCCGATCGGGAACGAGATATGCGCGTTTCAGGCGGTTCGACGCGAGCTCGCGCGAGCCGTTGCCGTGGAAGCGATCGCGTCTGCCGCGATGACCAGGTCGCGGACGAACGCCCCCTCCTCGCGATCGCGGTCCTCGTCGCGGGCTCGCAGGATCGACGATGGGTGGACCGTGGCCAACAGTTTCGGCTCCAGCCCCTGGACCTCCATGATCGTTCCGCGGCGTTGCGTCACCCGGAACGAGGAACCGAGGAGCGCCTGCGCCGCCGTCGAACCGAGGAGGACGAGGAGCTCGGGCCGGATCGTCGCGATCTCGGCTTCGAACCACGGGCGACAGGCCGCGACGTGGCCTGCGTCGGCTTTCGATGGATGCGCCGCTTCCCCCTGGCCTCCCACCGGAAGTGCTTCACCACGTTCGTCAGGTAGACCTCGTGCCGCGGGATGCCGGCCCGCTCGAGCGCCGCGTCCAGGAGCCTGCCCGCGGGCCCGACGAACGGGCGGCCCTCGCGATCCTCGTGGTCGCCTGGCTGCTCGCCGGCGAGCATCAGCCGCGTGTCACGTGGTCCCTCCCCGAACACCGTTCGTGTGCCGAGATGATGGAGCTCGCATCCGGTGCAGGTCTCGGCTGCGCGTCGCAGCGCCGGCAGCGTGGCCCGGGAAGGCAGGAACGGCGTTGCCGTGGGGTGGTCATCGGTCACCCTCAGCAGGTACCCGTTCGGTAGGGAGAGGGAACCAGCGGCCGCTCCGGGCCCCAGGCCTCAGACGTCGATGATGTCGCCCTCGCCGGCGATCGCGGTGCGTTCCGGGTCGACGCCCCACGTCGCGACCACCTCGTCGCGCATCGACTCGAGCGTCTCGTCCGAGTGCATCGGGTCGTGATGGAACAGGAGCAGGCGGTCGGCGCCGGCCCGGTCGGCGAAGTGCGCCACCTGCTCGGTGGTCGAATGCCCCCAGCCTCGCCTCGTCCGGTACTGCTCGACCGAGTACTGGCAGTCGTGGATGAGCAGGTCCACGCCGCGGGCGAGCGAGAAGCCCGAGATCCACTCGGGAGCGTCCGACGCGATGTCGCAGCCGAGCGCCGGCTCGTGGTCGGTGAGGTAGGCGAGTGACTTCTCCGGGGTCTCGACCCGGAAGCCGACGGTGGGCCCGGGATGGATGATCGCGTTCGAGGAGAACCGAACGCCGTCGATCGTCCACTCGGACTCCGACGCGTCGTGGTAGACGATCGTCGCCGGGACCTCCGACAGGTGGACCGGGAACAGCGGCGGCGAGAAGTACGTGGCGATCCGCTCCTCGAGCGAGGCGACGGGCGAGGCCGGCCCCCAGATGTGGAGCTCGGTCGCGGGCCGCCAGATCGGCTCGAACATCCCGAGCCCCTCGAGGTGGTCCACGTGCAGGTGGGTGAGCAACAGCTGCATCCGGGTGCAGCCCTCCTCGACGAGCCGCATGCCGAGCTCGCGGATGCCGGTGCCGGCGTCCAGGATCACGACGTCGCATCCGGGCGGGCGGACCTCGACGCACGACGTGTTGCCGCCGTAGCGCTTCGTGTTCGCGCCGGGCGAGGCGAGGGAGCCGCGGCTCCCCCAGACCTTCAGGTTCACGGACGGTCCCGATCGAGCGGCCAGACGATCGCGAACGTGCCGACGTAGTCCTCCGTGTGTGCGAACAGCGGGAAGGTCGCGTTCTCGATCCGGAGCGGCACCCCGTCCTCCGACGTGAACGTGACCACCCCGTGGGCGGGCTCGCGCTTCAGCATCGTGATCCCGAGCGGCAGGTTCTCGAACGCGATCAGGTCGCCGGCGTCGTCCCTCGGGTGCGATGCCGCCATCCACTCGCCGGCGGTCATCCCCGCGCCCTCGATGAACGGCCGGCCCGTCAGCCGTTCGGCCGCCTCGTTGTAGTAGATGATCGTGCCCTCCTCGTCCAGGAGGAACACGGCCGTGGCGATCTGGGCCGCGAAGGCACGCGCGAGGATCAGGACGAGGTTGCGCTGGGCGGGTGCTTCCTCCACGGTCGCCCAGCCTAGTACGAAGATCGGTCTCGGTCGCGCTCGTCCAGGATCCTCGCCGTCTCACACCCCACGCGGGCGAGTCGATCGATCGGCTCCGCGCTCACGTCGAACGTCGCCTCCGGGACGAACTCCCCGGACTCGCTCGTGTCGTCCACGGCGTCGGAGACGAGGGCGAGCGCGCCGGCCCGCAGCCCCCAGATCCGGGCGAGCACGAGCAACACGCTCGTCTCCATCTCGGCCGCGATCGCGTTCGTCCGGGCGATGTCGGCATAGCGCTCGCGCCAAGCGGACTGCTCGTATCCGCCGAACGCCGACCCCGGCTCGGGCACGTAGAACAGGTCGGTCGAGAACGTGGTGCCAACGTGATGCGGCACCTCGAGACCCCGGGCGGCGGCGATCGCCGCGTCGACGACCTCGTGGTGGGCGACCGCCGGGTACTCGAGCGGCGCGTACAGGGCCGAGGCCCCGTCGGCCCGGATCGCAGAGTCGAAGATCGCGATGTCCCCGACGCGAGCATGGGCCTGCAGCGACCCGCAGGTCCCGATCCGGATGAACGTCGTCGCCCCGACGCGCGCGAGCTCCTCGAGCGCGATCGCCGTGGAGGGGGCACCGATCCCGGTCGAGGTGCACGAGATCGGGACGCCCCGGTAGACGCCGGTGTAGGTGACGTACTCGCGGTTGCTCGCGAGCTCTCGCGCCTCGTCCCAGACCGACGCGACCACCGGGACCCGTCCCGGGTCGCCGGGGAGCAGGACCGTGGGGGCGACGTCGCCCGGCGCGAGCTTCACGTGGTATTGGAGGCTCATCGCTTCTCCGTCTCGCCGGCGTCGTCGCGTTCGGCGAGGATCCGAACGATCTCCGAGCCCATGCGCGCGAGGTGCTCGATCTCGTCGCCGCCGTGCTCGAACTGGCGCTCCGGGTCGAACGACCCCGACTCGCCCGAGACCCGCAGGACGTTGTCGAGCACGACCGCGACCCCGCCCGCCCGCAGCCCCCAGATCCTCGCGAGGACGAAGATCACGCTCGCCTCCATCTCCGCGGCGAGGACGTTCAGGCGCCTCAGGTCCTCGAAGTGCTCGCGCCACGACGACTGCCAGTAGTCGTTGAACGACGACCCGGGCCGGCCGTGCATCGCGTAGAACGTGTCGGCGGTCCGCGTGGTGCCGACGTGGTACCGGAAGCCGAGCGCCTCGCCGGCCGCGATCGACGCCTCGACCACGTCGTGGCTCGCGACCGCGGGGAACTCGAGCGGCGCGTACAGCCGCGAGGTGCCGTCGTGCCGCGCGGCCGAGTCGAAGATCGCGATGTCGCCGTTCGAAACATCGTCCTGGAGCGTGCCGCACGTCCCGATCCGCACGAACGTCGTCGCGCCCACGCGGGCGAGCTCCTCCATCGCGATCGCCGTCGACGGGCAGCCGATCCCGGTCGACGTGCACGAGATCGGCACGCCGCGATACGTGCCCGTGAACGTCACGTACTCGCGGTTGCTCGCGACCTCCCCGGCCTCGTCCCATAACGAGGCGACGAGTGGCACCCGCCCGGGGTCACCCGGCAGCAGCACGTACGGCGCGACGTCGCCGGGCGCGAGCTTCAGGTGGTACTGCAGGCTCATCCGGCGTCTTGTACCACCCCGCGGGGGCTACCGCTCGCGCTCCGCGCGCGCGTCTTGAGCCCCCCGGGGCCGCTGCGGTGGCGCCATCTCCGCCCGCACGCCGAGCAGGCGCACGGGCCGGTCGAGCTCGAAGCGCCCGAGCGCGCGGAGCGCCGCGGACCGCAGCGCCTCGGGCTCCATCGTGGGCTCGCCGAGCGTCACCCCGTGGGTGCTGGTGAAGAACGGCGCGAACCGGACCTTCACCGTGACGTGCGTCGCCGATCGCTCTTCGCGCCGGAGGTCGTCGAGGACCGCGTCGGCCAGCCGGACGGTCTCGCGCCGGATCTCGTCGTGATCGGTGAGGTCGCGCTGGAACGTGCGCTCGCGTCCGTGACCCTTCGCCGTCCAGCCCTCCGGGTGCACCCGCGACGAGCCCTCGCCGCGTCCGAGGCTCGCGAGCCAGGGGCCGGTGTTCGGGCCGAAGCGTTCGGCGAGCGCGTCCTCGTCGGCGGTCGCGAGGTCGCCGACGGTGCGGATCCCGAGCTCGGCGAGCTTGCCCGCCGTCTTCGAGCCGACGCCCCAGAGGTCGGTGGTCGGCAGGCCGAACATCAGCTCGGGCCAGCGCTCGGAGGTCACGGTGAAGACGCCGCGGGGCTTGCCGAACCCGCTCGCGAGCTTGGCCTGCAGCCGGTTGTCGCCGATCCCGATCGTCGACCACAGGCGCGTCCGTTCGAGGACGCGGTCCTGCATCTCGCGGGCGAGGTCCTCGGGCTCATCGGTCTCGACCGAGAGGAACGCCTCGTCCCACCCCGCGACCTCTACCCTTGCCTCGAACGTGCGGACGGTGTCCATCACCTCGCGCGACGCGCCGAGGTAGGCGTCGGCGTCGACGGCCAGGAAGATCGCCTCGGGGTTGCGCTTGTACGCGGTGCGGAGCGGCATCGCGCTCCGGATCCCGAAGACGCGGGCCTCGTAGGACGCGGTGGAGACCACGCCGCGTTTGCTCGGGTCGCCGTCGCCGCCGACGACGATCGGCTTGCCGGCGAGCTCGGGACGGCGCAGGCGCTCGACCGCCGCGATGAACTCGTCGAGGTCGAGGTGGAAGATCCACCGGCGCATGCGGGCAGGCTATCGCCCGCATGCGCCGGTGGCCGTTCAGGCGGTGGCTCGACGGTCGTCGGGACCCAGCAGCCGGGCGAATAGCTCCCGGTAGTGCACGAGGCCCTGACGCATGTCCTCGGTCGAGACCTGGCGGCCGTCGTCCCTCGCGCGCGTCGAGATGTCGTGCGCCGAGCGGTAGTGCTCCACGACGTCCGGGTGGTCGACGGAGATGTCGGCGCTCCGCTGGTCGAAGTCGTCCATCGGGTAGCCGCGGTCGCGCATGACGCCGACGATCAGCCCGTCGGCATCCGCGAGCGCGCCCTCGGGGTCGTCGACGAAGCGGCGCTGCGTCTCGTCCCAGCGTCGTCCGTATTCCTTCGCGGCGTCGGGGTCGAGCGGGCGGATGTTCAGCTGCTCGCGCCGCTCGCGACGCGCCTGCAGCTCCGACTCGCCGCTCCGAACGTCGCCGGCGTCGCCGATCGCCCGGTCGTACTCGGGTCCGAACTGCTCCCGCAGTTCCTCGTGGCGGCGCTTCTGCGCGAACGCGTAGGCGACGCCCACGATCACGATGACCGCGGCGACCGCGATCGCGATCCATACCCATGCATCCATGGCGGGTCCTCCTGTTCGGTCGGGTATCGAGCTCATACCCGGTGCGCGGGGCCGGCAAGCCTGGGGGATACTCCGCGGATGCGCGCAGCGGTCCTGTGGGACGTGGACGACCTCCGCATCCAGGACGTCGAGATCGAGCCGCCGAAGGCCGGCGAGGCGCTGATCCGGATGGCCGCCTCGGGCGTGTGCCGCTCGGACCTCCACACCGTCCGCGGCGTCCACCGGCACTCGATGCCGATCGTGCTCGGCCACGAGGGCTCGGGGATCGTGGAGGAGCTGGGGGAGGGGGTGACCGGGCTCGCGCCGGGGGATCACGTCGTCTGCTCGTGGCTCCCGTACTGCGGCTCCTGCCGCCGGTGCTCGGCGGGGAGGCCGACGGTCTGCGAGCGCCTCGGGATGTTCGACCGCGGGTTCCTGGCCGACGGCACGACGCGATACTCGAGCGCCGGCACGCGGATCCACCACAACGTGCCCTCCTCGCACGCCGAGCGCTCGGTCGTGCCCGCGACGACGCTGTTCCCGGTCGACCCGGCGCTGCCGCTCGAGCAGGTCGCGCTCCTCGGGTGCGCCGTGATGACCGGCGTGGGCGCCGTGCTGAACACCGCGAAGGTGCGCCCCGGCGACTCGGTCCTCGTGATCGGGTGCGGCGGCGTGGGGCTCTCGGCGGTCCAGGGCGCGAGGATCGCCGGGGCGTCGACGATCGTTGCCGCGGACGTCGTCGGGTCGAAGCTCGAGCTCGCGAAGGAGCTCGGCGCGACCGAGACCGTCCTGTCCGGCCGCGACGAGCTGCCGGGCGGGTTCGACCACGCGATCGAGTGCCTCGGCCGGCCCGAGACGATCGAGCAGGCGCTCGAGGCCGTCGCGCCCGGCGGGACCACGGTGCTCGTCGGCATGGCCCGCCCCGAGGTGATGGTCGAGCTCGATGCCCTCGGCCTCACGGTGCAGGAGCGGACGGTCGTCGGCTCCTGGTACGGGAGCGTGGTCCCGCCCCGGGACTTCCCCCTCCTCGCGCACCTGCTCCGGTTCGGGGAGCTGCGGCTCGAGCCGATGATCGCGCGCACGATCGCGCTCGATGGGCTCCCGGACGCGCTGTCGCGATTCGAACGGGGCGAGGAGGCGCGTTCGGTGATCGTGTTCTGAGCGGCGAACCGCTACGACGCGGCGGGCTGCGGCGGCGGGAACCCGAGCCCCCAGGCGTCGTTGCCGCCGTCGACGACGATCGTCGTCCCGGTGATGAACGCGCCGCCCGAAGTGGACAGGAACGCGATCACGCTCGCGACCTCCTCCGGCGACGCGATGCGGCCGAGCGGCGTGGTCCTCGTCGCCTCGGCCACGAAGTCCTCCCCGTAGTTCCGGAACGCCTCCGTGTCGATCGCACCGGTCGCGACGCAGACCGCGCGGATCCGGTACCGGCTCCACTCGACCGCGAGGCCGCCGGCGAGGTTCTCGAGCGCGGCCCGCGCGGCCGAGGAGTGGACCATGAACGGGATCCCGCGGCGCGGGCTGAACCCGATGAAGACGACGAGCCCGCCGTCGCCGGGGATCATCGAGCGCTCGGCGACCGTCCGCGTCAGCTCCCAGACCGCGTCGACGTTCAGCCGGTGCACGGCGCGCCACCCCTTGGCCGAGATGTTCTCGGGCGGCGCGACGAACTGTCCGCCGGCGTTGTTCACGAGCACGTCGACCCGTCCGAACCGTTCGACGACCGCATCCACGAGCGCGGCCACCTGCTCGGGTTCGCGGACGTCGGCCGGGTACGCGAGGCAGTCGGTGCCGGAGGCTTCGAGCTCCGCGCGGACCTCCTCGAGCGGCTCGGGTCGCCGGCCGGCGATCGCCAGGCTCGCGCCGGTGCGCGCGTACTGGCGCGCGATCGCGCGGCCGAGACCCGTCCCGCCGCCGGTCACGAGGGCGACGAGCCCCGCGTTGGCGTCGGTCGCGAGCGGTGAGCGGAACGGCTCTGCCACAGGCGCATGATGCCAGAGCGCGTGCGGTCGGTTGACCGCGGCCGAACCTTGACCCGCCCCCCGCGGGGGCGTACATCCCTGCCCGTGAGCGCGCGACTCGACGAGCTCGCGAGGGCCACGCCGGCGACCCGCGACCGGTACGTCGACTTCCTCCGCGCGGCGTCGATCGTCGCGGTCGTGTTCGGCCACTGGTTCATCTCGATCAACCACCTCGAGCGAGACATCTTCTCGACGACGAGCGCGGTGGGCGTCACGTCGGGGATGTGGCTCGGGACCTGGCTGTTCCAGGTGATGCCGGTGTTCTTCTTCGTCGGCGGGTTCTCGAACCTCGTCGCGTACGACGCGTTCAAGCGACGGGGCGAGCCCACGTCCGCGTTCGTCCGCAGCCGTCTCGAACGACTCCTGCGTCCCTCGCTCGTGTTCCTCGGCTTCTGGCTCGTCGTCCAGGTGGCGCTGCACCTGTTCGACGTCGGCGGCCCGGCCGGCATCCGACTCGTCGGCGAGACGCGGATGCTCCGAGGGATGTACCCTCCGGCGGCCACGCTGCCGTTCGGGCCGCTGTGGTTCCTCGCCGTCTACCTCATCGTCGTGTGCGTCGCGCCGCTCACGATCGCCCTGCACCGCCGGTTCCGGTGGTGGGTCCCGGCGGTGATGGCCGCCGGCGCGGCCGTCGTCGACGTGATCGGGTTCGGCGCCGACGTGGACGGGCTCCGCTACCTGAACGTCGTCTTCGTGCTGTTGCTGCCGCACCAGCTCGGGCACTTCTACGCGGACGGGACGTTCGAACGCCTCCCGCGCAAGGCGTTCTGGGTGATGGTCGCCGTGGGCCTCGGCGGCCTCGTGCTCCTCACCACTCCCTTGTTCGAGCCGATCGGGCGGCATTGGTTCCCGGACGTCGGGCACTACTCGAAGAGCCTGCTCGGCACCGACGTGCCGGGGGAGATCTCGAACGCGTACCCGCCGACCGTGTGCTTCCTGCTCGCCGACATCTGGTCGATCGGGGCGGTGATGCTGCTGCGGCCGGCGTTGTCCAGGTGGCTCGAACGGCCGGGACCGTGGAAGGTCACGATCTTCCTGAACAGCGTGATCATGACGCTGTTCCTGTGGCACATGACCGCGTACTTCGTGGTCCTGCTCGCCCTCTGGCCCCTCGGCCTCGGCCGCGAGCAGGACAGCACGGCGTCGTGGTGGTTGCTCCGTCCCGTCTTCATCGGGCTCTCGACGCTCGTGCTCGCGGGGATCGTCGCGCTCGTGGGGCGGTTCGAACGGCCTCGAGCCCGCGCCTGATCGCGGATCCGCATCCAAGTCCCGGTGCGCGGCAAGCCGATGCAGGAAGGGCAGGTTGCGGTCAGGGGAATGAACCGAGGTGGTCGTCGCCGCCGTTCAACGGCGCCGTTTCCGGCCCCGGGTCGTCCGCGGGTACCCTGGGGACGATGGCGCAGACGGCTCCCACCGAGGTCGACCGCCCGGTCGGTGACGAAGATGTCGTCCCCGATCTCCCGTGGATCGTGATCGTGTGGAACGACCCGATCAACCTCATGTCGTACGTCGTCTACGTGTTCCAGAAGCTCTTCGGCTACCCGCGCGAGAAGGCGACGAAGCTCATGCTCGACGTGCACCACAAGGGCAAGGCCGTGGTGTCCGACGGGCCGCGCGAGAAGTGCGAGTTCGACGTCGCGCGGCTGCACGCCCACGGGCTGTGGGCCACGTTGCAGAAGGATCGCTGACGCAGTGCCGTTACGGCGGGTGAAGCGCTCGCGGCTCGGCGGCTACGTCGTGAGGCTCCCGCCGGCCGAACGCGAGGTGCTCGGTTCGCTCCCGCCGATGCTCCGCGGGATGCTGTCCGAGCAGGACCCCGAGGACCCCGCGATCCGCCGGCTGTTCCCCTCCGCCTTCCTGGACGACGAGAAGGCCGCCGCCGACTTCGACTCGGTCGTTCGCGACGACCTCATGGGGCAGCGGCTCGCCGCGATCGAGACGCTCGAGCGCACGGTCGGGTCCGACCGGCTGTCCGAGGAGGAGCTCTCCGCCTGGCTCGCGTCCGTGAACGACCTCCGGCTGGTGCTCGGCGTGCGGCTCGCGGTGACCGAGGAGAGCACGCCGGAGGAGTTCGGGGGCGATCCCGAGACCGAGCAGGCCTACGGGCTGTACGCCTACCTGTCCTACCTCGAGGAGGAGATGGTCGAGGCGCTCGCGGGCGGCTGAGCGCTCGTTACGCCAGCCCGCGCGGGTCTCCAGTCGTACCTTCGCACGGGTCTCGCCCCTCGGGTATGGTGCCCGCGACGCGACGACGGGGGAGGCCCGCATGGCTCAACGGGTTCGAAAGGCCGCGCGCGTCGGCGCGTTCGCCGCGTTGGCGCTCGTCCTCACCGGGTGCATCAAGCTCAACATGGACCTGGTGATCAACTCCGACGACACCGTGAGCGGCGTCGTGCAGTTCGGCGTGCAGAAGGAGCTCCTCGAGCTCACCGGCCAGTCGGCCGAGGACCTCCTCGGCGACGCGCCTCTCCCCAGCGACGCGCCGGGCGTGACGACCGAGCCCTTCGAGGACGAGGAGTTCGCGGGGCAGCAGTTCAACTTCGAGAGCGTTCCGATCGCGCAGTTCAACCAGAGCCTGGTCACCGGCGCGACCGGGCTGACCGGCGTGCCCGCGACCGACACGCTGACGATCACGCATCAGGGCGACACGTTCGTGGTGGCCGGCGTCCTGGACCTGTCCGGCGGCGACATCACGGGGGCCACGAACCCGTTCGGGGGGACCGGCGCCGAGCTGCTGGAGAGCGCCGAGATCCGGGTCTCGATCACCTTCCCGGGCGACGTGATCGAAGCCACGGGGGGGCAGATCGAGGGCAATACCGTGACCTACCGGCCGCAGTTCGGCGACCGGCTCGAGATCGACGCGACGGGGAGCGCCATCGACGACGGGGACGCCGAGGCGGCAGCGGGCGGTGACGACGGCGGCTCGAACCTGCTGCTGATCCTCATCATCGCCGCGGTCGTGGTGGTCCTCGCTGTCGTGCTCTTCCTGATCCTCCGCAACCGCAGGGGCGGCGGAAGCACCGGGTTCGGCGAGGCCCCGCCGCCCACGACGCCGGAGACGGCGACGCCCCCACCGGGGGCGCCGACCGACACGCCACCCCCGGCGCCCGCGCCGCCGATGCCACCGGCCGCGCCGCCTCCGCCACCAGCCGAAGGCTGACGCCACGCCCGGGAGGCTCGACCCCGGCGCGCCACGAGGCGTGTCGGGGCCTCTTGCCACGGGTACCTGGGTGTCCGTGACGGTCTCCGTCGGCACGAGCGGTTGGCAGTACCGGGACTGGCGCGGCCGCTTCTACCCCGAGGGGCTTCCCAACGCGTCCTGGCTCGGGCACTACGCCGGGCGCTTCGGGATCGTCGAGGTGAACGCGTCGTTCTACCGCCTCCCCGAACGCTCGACGGTCGAGCGGTGGGCCGCGACCGTCCCGCCCACGTTCGTCTTCGTGTTCAAGGCGAGCCGCTACCTCACGCACATCCGCCGGCTGCGCGACCCGGAGGAACCGCTGCGCCGCATGTACGGCGTGCTCGAGGGCGCGGGTGGGAAGCTCGGGCCGGTGCTGTTCCAGCTCCCGCCCACGCTCCGTCGGGACGACGGGCTGCTCCGGGCGTTCCTCGAACGGCTCCCGCGCGAGCCGCGGTCGGCCTTCGAGTTCCGGCACGCGTCGTGGTTCGCCGACGAGGTCCTCGAGGCGCTCGACGCATCGGGCGCCGCGCTCGTGCACGCCGACCGGCCGGGCGTCCGGGTCGAGGTCCCGACGGCCGGAGGCTGGTCGTACCTGCGGTTCCACCAGGGGGCGCGCGCCGGGCCTCGATACCGTCGGGCGAAGCTCCGCGCCTACGCGGAGGCGATCGCCCGCGTGGGTGCCCGGGACGTCTTCGCCGTTCTTCAACACGACACGGCGGGTGCGGCGGTGCTCGACGCGGCGACGCTGATCGAGCTCCTGGAGGCGCGTAGGGTCAGGGTCGTGGCGTGATCGGGGCGCTCAGGCGTCGTCGGGGACCACGCGACGGATCTCGATGTCGTCGGGGACGGGCGCCCACTCGCCGCCCTCGACCTTGATCACGGTCTCGATCGGGGCGAGCACCTTCGCGGGCCCCTCGATCTCGACGACGCCGGCCTCAACCCGGGCGGCGGACCGGCCACAGGGACAGAGCGCCTCCTGCCCGACCATCTCGAAGGGCTCGCCGCAGGCGAAGCAGACGAGCCATCGCACCTGGATCTGCCGAGTCGTCTCGTCCATGCGGGCACCTCTGGGGGTTCGCGGGCTGGGTTGACGTGCGGTCCGGCGTGCAGGGGGGAGGGGGGCGCGCCGGACCGCACCGCCAATCGATCCGGGTCTCGTCTCCGCGGGGGCGAATCGAAACCCCGTTCGCTGCGCCGTGGCGGTACCCGGGCTCCGGACGCCCCAAACACGCGGATCCGAGATTTTTTCGGGAACTTCTCCGGCACGCCGAACGCCCTGGTCAGGCGGTCTTGGCGTACCTGTCCAGCTCGAGCCAGACGGTCGTCTTCGGCCCCGACCGAACCCCCCAGCGCCGGGCGAGCCGGTCCACGATGACCAGGCCCCAGCCGCCACTCGCACTCGGAGCCGCGCGGGCCGGCCGGAACCCGGGCCCTCGATCCTCGACCTCCAGGCGGATCGAGCGGCGGCCGAGCCGGACCCGGACCTCGACGCTCCGGGACCCCTCCGCGTGGCGGATGCTGTTCGAGACCATCTCGCTCACCAGCAGCCGGAGCACCTCGAGCTGCTCCTCGTCCACCTCGCCCGCGAGACGATCGACCTCCCCGCGGGCGAGGGGGATCGAATCGGAGACGGCCGGGAGCCGGAACGCGAGATCAGGCACCGGACACCCCCGCCGCGGCGGGATCGTCGTCGTCCGGGTGGTCGACGAAGGTCAGGCGCCCGTCCGGGAGCGCGAGGCGGAAGACGCGATCGACCGCCTCCGGGCCCCGCACGACCAAGAGCCTGCGGCCACCCTCTCGTGCCCGGGCGTCGGCGCCCAAGACGAAGTGCAGCCCCGTGGAGTCCATGAACCGCAGCGTCCGCAGGTCGATGACCAGGGTCGTCGCGTCCGGCTCGCGTTCGAGCTCGGCAAGCGCCGTCTCCGCCGCTCCGACGGTGCCGAGATCGAGCTCCCCGTGCAGCCTCATCCGCGCTCGGCCGTCCGAGAGCTCCGAGGCGATCTCCAGGAGCTTCACGAGGTCACCCTGATCGTCAGGACCGCAACGTCGTCCCGCTGCCGGCCCGTCGCGAAGTCCGCGACCGCCTCGACGATCCCGTCCGCGATCGGCTGCGCGCTGGCGCCGCCGAGCCCCGCCAGGACCTCCCTGAGGCGCTCCTCGCCGAACGGTTCGCCGTCCCGGCGCTCGTCGGTGACCCCGTCGGTGTAGAGGACGAGGGCGTCACCCACCGAGAGGTCGACGACCCGATCGGAGAACCCGGCGTCCTCGAAGACGCCGACGATCGAACCCGGCGCCCCGGCAGGCTCGTTCGAGCCGTCCCGGTGCAGCACCAACGGCAGCGGGTGTCCGCCGCTCGAGATCGTCACGCGAGTCCCGTACCCATTCCGAAGCAGGCGCACGCAACAGGCGGTGCAGAATCGCTGGTCGTCCGTCTGCCGGAGGATCGCCCGGTTGAGCGTCTCGAGGATCCGGCTCGGGCGGGCTTCCGTCATCGCAGCCGTGCGGATCGTGTAGCGGGCGAGCCCCATCATCGCCGCCGCCTCCGCCCCCTTGCCGACGATGTCGCCGATCACGGCCATCCAGCATCCGTCCTCGGCGGGGAAGACGTCGTAGAAGTCGCCCCCCACCTGGGTGCCGTCCGCCGCCGGCAGGTACCGGCCCCCGACCTCCAGCCAGCCGATGTCGGGGGTCTCCGGGGGCAACAGGCTCCGGCGCAGGGTCTCGGCCACGTGGTCCCGGTCGGCGTACAGGCGCGCGTTGTCGACCGCGAGCCCGGCGCGCGCCGCGAGCATGCCGGCCAGCGCGAGGTCGTCCTCGTCGAAGGGTTGAGAGTCCCCGTCGCGGACGAGGGAAAGGACGCCGAGCGTTCGCCCCCGGGCGACGAGCGGCACGACGATGACCGACTCGAGGCCCAGCTCGCGCGCCAGGTTCCGCTGGTCGCCCGGCGCCATGATCTTCTCGAGCTCGCCGGGAGGCATGCGAGGGACCAGGATCGGCTCGCCGGTCGCTAGCACCCTCGCCGCTAGGCTCGAGGGATTGGCCGGATCCGGAAGCCGCGCCATGGCCATGCGCTCGACCATGCCGAACCTCGCCGGATCGCGATGCGCGCCGACCGCGTCGACCACGCGGCCGTCCGGCCCGGCGACGAACGCGATGCTGTAGTCGCAGATCCGCCGCGCCGCCGCACCCGTGAGCGCGGACAGCACCGGACGGACCTCCAGCGAGGCGGACATCGCGCCGCCCGCCTCGAGCAGCAGCTGCAGACGCGAACGCGCCTCGGCCTCGAGGCGTCGCGCGTGGTCGAGCTCGCGCTGGGCCTCCTCGGCCGCGGCCCGCGCCTGCTCCGCCTCGGCCTTCGCGCGCTCCGCGGCCTCCCGTGCCTGGTCGGCGTCGCGCCGGTCGATGTCGGCGTCGTGTCGGGTCCGCTCGGCCTCCCGGCGGCGCCGGTCGGCCTCGCGGAGGTCGTGGTCGATCTCCAATGCGGGTGGGACCTCCTCCGGTGGGGGCTGGTCTGTACCCGCTGCGCGCGTGCCCCACGCCTCCGGGCGCCGCCGCTGGTTTGTGCCTGTCGGGGGCGGGTACGAACCCCGTCCCACCCGCGATCCGATGTCGTCCTTCTCGAGACCCTCGCCGGCCCCGCGCGCGAACCCCTTCGGCTCGCTGCGGCGCGTCTCCTTCCCCTCCGCCGGCTGGACGTTCCGGCTCCTCAGACTGATCGCCGTCGCCGCAGGCTTCGCCGCGGCGCTCGCCGCGATCGTCGTCGGCGCGGTGCTCGGGTACGTGTCGGTGCTCGTCACATCGATCGACGTGCCGCCCGAGCCCAGGCTGGCCGAGACCACGCGGCTCTTCGATCGCAACGGCGATCCCCTCGCGACGCTACACGCCGACGTGAACCGTCGCGCCGTGGCTCTCGAGCGGATGCCGGACGGGCTGATCGCGGCCGTGCTCGCCGCGGAGGACAAGGGGTTCTTCGAACACGGGGCGATCGATCCGAGCGCCGTCGCGCGCGCGGCGCTCACGAACCTGCAGGCCGGCGGCGTCGTCGAGGGCGGGTCGACGATCACGCAGCAGTACGTGAAGAACGTGTACACGACCGGCGACCGCACGTTCGGCCGGAAGCTGCGTGAGGCGGCGCTCGCTATCCAGCTCGAGGAGGAGCTCAGCAAGCGGGAGATCCTCGAGCGCTACCTCAACACGATCTTCCTCGGCAACGGCTCGTATGGCGTCGAGGCAGCCGCGCTCACGTACTTCGGCCGGCACGTCTCCCGGCTCACGATCCGGCAGTCGGCGACGATCGCCGGCGTGATCGCCGCGCCGACCCGCTTCGACCCCGTGCGACACCCGGAGCGGGCCGAGCGGCGCCGGAACTACGTCCTCGGCGAGCTGACCGAGATCGGCTTCCTTACGAGCGAGCGCGCCGTGCGTATGAAGCAGCGGCCCGTCGCGCTCCGGCCGTCGACGACCCCGACCTCCGAGTCGCCCTACTTCTCCGACCACGTCCGGCGGTTCCTCGAGGAGCGGTTCGGCGAGCGCCGGGCGCTCACCGGAGGGCTCAAGGTCGAGACCACGATCGACCTCGGCTGGCAGCAGGCGGCCGAGAATGCCGTCTTCTCCCACCTGCCGGACCCCGACGGACCACAGGGCGCGCTCGTCGCGATCGACCCTCGGACCGGCGAGATCCTCGCGCTCGTCGGCGGCCGCGACTTCTCGGAGTCGAAGTTCAACCTGGCGACGCAGGCCGCTCGGCAGACCGGGAGCGCGTTCAAGACGTTCGCGCTCGCCGCCGCGCTCCGCGCCGGCCTCTCGCCGCTCTCGGTCTACACCGGGCCGAGCTCGGTCACGATCGACGACGAGCGGTGCGATCACCAGGGCGAGCCCTGGGAGGTCGACAACTACGGCGACTCATCCGCGGGGACGATGAACCTCGCGGACGGGATCGCGAACTCGGTGAACACGATCTACGCGCAGCTGGTCGTCCAGGTCGGCCCGGAACGGGTCGTCCGAATGGCCAACCGGATGGGGATCCGCTCGGACCTGCCGCCGGTGTGCTCGATCGCGCTCGGCACGGGGGACGTCACCCCGCTCGAGATGACCTCGGCGTACGCGACGCTCGCGGCGGGCGGCGTGTACCGCGCGCCGACGCCCGTCCGTTCCGTGCGCGACACGACCGGCTCGGTCATCGAGCGACCGATCGACCGCGAGGGGACCCGGGTGATGTCCAGGAACATCGTGTCCACGGTCACGTGGGCGCTGCAGGGCGTCGTCGACCACGGCACCGGCACCGCGGCGGCGCTCGGCGACCGCGCCGTGGCCGGCAAGACCGGGACCGCGCAGGAGTACACGAACGCGTGGTTCTGCGGCTACATCCGCCAGGTGGCGGCCTGCGTCTGGATGGGGTACCCCCAGGGGAACATCCCGATGGACGGCGTCACCGGCGGCTCGACCCCCGCCGCGATCTGGCACGACTTCATGACGTTCGCGACCGTGGGGATGCGGGTGCGCGACTTCCCGACGCCCTCGCTCGAGGTCTACGACGCGCCGCAGTACGTCCCGATATCGACGTACACGACGGCGAGCGAATACGTGCCGCCAGCCCCGTCGGAGGACTCAGACGACGATGGGAACAACGGGCACGGCAACGGCCACGGGAACGGCAACGGCAACGGTCACGACTGAGTGGGGGATCAGCGGTCGTCCGGAACGCGCACGCGAAGGAGCGAGCGTCCGTCGCCCCGCGCCTCGAACGCCGCGTCCGGGAACAACGCCTCGATGAGCGCCCGTCGCTCGGTGGTCTGCGCCGGTCGCTCGCCGTCGATGGATGGGGAGAACAGGCCCGACGGTTCGATCTCGATCGTCAGCCGCGGTCCCTCGAGCCAGGCTCGGAGCTCGATGCCCTCCGCCGCCACGCCCTCCTCGATCGCCTGGGCGGCCGCCTCGCTCGCGACCAGACGCAGGTCCTCGATCACCTCTTCGGAGCACCCCATCTGCCGGGCGACGGCGCCGACGAAGACGCGGACCGAGGACACATGCGCGGTGTCTGGCGGGATCCGGATGCTCTGCAGATCGGTCAGCGCGTCCATCGTGCCGGGCTCAGTCGCCGGGGAGCTCCTCCGGCCGCTCGACCTGATCGAACACGCGATCCAGGCCGGTGAGGCCGAGGACCTTCTTGGGCGAACCGGTCACGCCGATCAGGACGAGCCGGCCGTCGTGCTCGCGGAGCCGCTTCAGGCAGGAGACGAGGGCGCCGAGGCTGCTCGAGTCCATGAACTCGACCTTGCTCATGTCGATTGCGAGGAAACCGGTGCCGTCCTCGATCAGGCCAAGGACGTGATCCCGGAGCGCGGGCGACGTGTGCAGGTCGAGCTCGCCGGCGACCTCGACCACGGTCCATCGACCCTCCGACCTGGTCCCCTGGATGACTTCCACCGCGCACCTCCGAAAGCGTCGACGTCGTCGCGCGGCCCCCGGGTGGCACTCGACTCCCGTGGCGGGGCCGCATCGGGACCCGCCTAGTATAGGGACCGACATGCCGGATCCCTCCTCCCAGGACGCCGTCCTCGTGTCCGTGCCCGCGAGCCCGGAGTACGTCAACCTGATCCGCGCGGTCACGGCCTCGGTCGCCGCGCGCGTGCCGCTGTCGTTCGACGCCATCGAGGACCTGAAGCTCGCCGTCGACGAGGGGTGCGCGCGGCTGCTCACGGTGTCGAGGGCGGCGAGGAGGATGCAGCTCCGCCTGACGGCATCCGACGACGGGCTCGAGGCGGTCGTCTCGATCGACGCAGAGGTCGGTACGTGGCCGCCGCCGAACATCGAGGAGACCTTCTCGTGGCGGGTGCTGTCGGCGCTCGTCGACACGGTCGCCCTCGACCTCGACGGAGGCGCGCCCTCGGTCCGGATGACGAAGGCCCGGCTCGATCCCCCCGTCCCGTCGGAGGCTCCGTGAGCAGTCGCCCGTTGGGCTCGATCGACCGCTCGATCGAGGTCGAGCTGTTCGAACGCCTTCCGAACGACCCGTCGGCGCGTGACGAGCTCGTCGAGGCGTTCCTGCCGCTCGCCGAGTACCTCGCCCGCCGGTTCGACCGGCGCGGCGAGCCACTCGACGACCTGATCCAGGTCGCGAGCGTCGGGCTGCTCAACGCGATCGACCGGTTCGACCTCGCGCGCGACGTCCAGTTCTCGACCTACGCGGCGGTCACGATCGTGGGCGAGCTGAAGCGCCACTTCCGCGACAAGGGCTGGGCGATCCGCGTGCCGCGGCGCCTCCAGGAGGTGGCGCTCCGGATCAACGCGGTGCTGCCCGAGCTGGCCCAGGAGCACGGCCGGTCGCCGACGATCGAGGAGATCGCCGCGCGATGCGAGGCCACGCCCGAGGAGATCCTCGACGCGATGGAGGCGGTGCAGGCCTACTCGACGTCGTCCCTCGACACCCCCGTGGGCGAGGACGGCATCGCGCCCGTCGAGGTCCTCGGCGAGGAGGACCCGTCGATCGAGACGCTCGAGGGCTGGGCATCGGTGGCCCCGGCGCTGCAAGAGCTGCCGCCTCGCGAGCGCAGGGTGCTCTACCTCCGCTTCTTCGAGGGGCTGACGCAGTCGGAGATCGCCGAGCAGGTCGGCGTGTCCCAGATGCACGTCAGCCGGATCCTCGCCCAGACGCTGCGCTTCCTTCGGGAGCGGGCCGAGACGGATCCGCCCCGCGGGAGCGGGTCCCGCGGGGCGGATCAGTAAGGTCGTTCGTGTCGTCGGGTGAAGCTGCTGATCGTGATGGTGCTCCCGGCTAGTCGAACGCCGGGATGACGTACCAGGCCGCGAAGGCCAGGATCGCGAGCACGATGATGACGATCGCCGTGTACTTGATCGCGGCGAAACCGGTCA
>Ga0209382_10001580_pt1 | contig 35385 bp, 38 predicted proteins | sample SoiMetdeltSBSDD5_FD_187599 | JGI IMG/M metagenome (GOLD analysis project Ga0209382, IMG submission 187599) | Bulk soil microbial communities from a Populus tree surrounding site in Tennessee, USA - Soil MetaG P. deltoides SBSDD5 (SPAdes) (version 2) | ecosystem: Environmental > Terrestrial >... | reverse complement strand
AGGAGCGCCACGCCGAGCGCCCATCCCACGCGCGCGGTGGCCGTGAGCGCAAAGGTCGTCGTGAAGAACTCGGTGGCCGGCGCGCTGCCGTGAGCGGTGGCCACAGCGCCGAAGCTCACGAGGACGACGGCCGCCTGCGCCGCCGCCGTCCCGGCCGCGGCCACGCCGATCGTGGTCAGCGCGAGCGCCGCCGGCGCGTCGGGCTTGGCGTGCGGCTCGGCGCGCAGGACGTAGCGGAGCCAGACGGCGCCGCCGAGGGTGATGCTGCTGAGGACGAGGATCAGCCCGCGAAGGAGGACGTCGGCGAAGCCGGCCATGGCTCAGGGGGCCAGCCGGAATCCGTAGGCGCCGCTGACGACGTGGCCGTCCGTGGAGAACACCTGCCATTCCACGCGCCAGGCCCCGGGCGCGAGCGGCGGCACTCGGGCGACCACGCTATCGGCGGGCGCGGTGTCGCGTGAATCGATGAGCGCGGTGGCGACGGCGCCGCGCTCGTCCACGAGACGCACGCGCGACAGCCGCTTCTCGATGCGGTTGTTGAAGTGCAGCCGGAGCTGCAGCGGGCTGGCCGACAGCACCGCATCGGGCGCAGGCGTGGCGCCGAGGAGCAGCGAGTGCGCGGGAACGGGAGTGGCGGACGCCAGCAGGAGCACCGCCGCGAAAACGCGTGTCACCGCCAGTCGTCGAGGACGAGGTGCGTCGGGTCCTCGTAATCCTCCTGCTTGCCCTTCTGCATGCGCACCATCGTGAAGTCGGTCTGGTAGCCGCACCTCACCAGAGTGCTGTAGGCGAGCCAGTAGCGCAAGTACACGGGCACGATGACGCGCTGGACGCCGAGGTCGTGACCGAAGTCCTCGACGGCCGCCACGAACTGCTCGAGGTGCTCGACACGCTTGTGGACGGGATCGATGGCCAGGTACTTGACGTAGAGGGCACCGGTCGGCGCCTCGCTGACGCCCGGCGTGTGCACGACGGCGAAGCCGATGAGGTCGCGCCCCCGCTCGAGCAGCAGCGTGTCGCCGAGCGCGAGCCCATCGACGATCTCGACCTCCTTGGCCACGTCCAGCCCGCGGCAGATCCCGTTGGTGATCTTGTGGAAGCGGGCCAGCGACGCCTTCTTCTTCGCCTCCTCGAGCGTGGAGAAGCGCCGGATGGTCAGCGGTCCCCTGGCGAGCTTGGTGGCCGGCCGCGGCGCGCCGCGATCGAGCGGCCGGTGCATCACCGCCGTGAGGTACTTCGGCTGATATCCGAACTTGTGATACAGAGCCAGATGCTTGGGGCTGGTCGGATAGGTCATCACGCCGTGCAGCGTCGTCTTGTTCTCGTCGAAGAACTCCTGCGTGGCGCGGATGAGCTGCTGTCCGATCGTCTGGTTGTGATAGTTCGTGAGCACGGCCACCGGCCCCAGGAGCCCGACGGAGCCCCAGCAGACCGCGAGCGCCGCCCCGACGATCTTGGCGTTGTCCTCCTCGGCCACGTAGCAGCCCCACGGCTCCATCAGCCAGCGATGGTGCACGTACTGGGCGCCGGCGAACGCCTGACGCGGCCGCGTGCCGAGCTGCCGCTCGAGAAAGTCGCCGAAGGCGTGCTCGAACACGTCCTTCACACGCGAGAGATCGCCCTTGCGCACGCGGCGCACCTGCACCTTTGGCAGGCGCCCCTGCGGGTCGAGCCCCGCCCGATCGACCGTCGCTCTCACGAGGCTCCTGCGAGATCTTCCAGCAGCGTGATGATGCCGGAGTGATCGAGGCCGCCGCGACCCTTCACGCGCATGGCGCTGAAGAGCTCCTGCACCACGGCCGTGGCCGGCAGCGGCACGCCGAGCGCCCGCGCCGACTCCATGATCAGGCCGAGGTCCTTGAAGTGCAGATCGATCTTGAAGCCCGGGTTGTACGTGCCGGCGATGTAGTTCGGCTTCTTCTGCTCGAGGCATTTCGAGCCGGCCAGGCCGCCGCCGAGCGCGGTCAGCAGCAGCTCGCGATCGAGCCCCGCCTTCTTTCCCAGCGTGAGCGCCTCCGCCAGCGCGGTCAGGTTCACGGCCACGATGATCTGGTTGGCGAGCTTCGTGAAGCCGCCCATGCCGAGCGGGCCGAGCAGCGTGATCGTCTTGCCCATCGCCTGGAAGATCGGCAGCACGGCGTCGAAGGTCGACCTGTCGCCACCCACCATGATCGACAGCGCGCCGTCGATGGCGCCCTTCTCGCCGCCCGACACCGGCGCGTCGAGCATCTTCACGCCCTTGGCGGCGAGCGCCTCGCCGACTTTCTTCGAGACGATCGGCGAGATGGTCGACATGTCGGCGAAGAGGAGTCCCGCCCTGGCGCCTTCGAGGATACCGTCCTTGCCGAGCGCGACCTGCTCCACGTCCGGCGAGTTCGGCAGCATGGTGATCAGCACGTCGCACTGCGCGGCCACCTCTTTCGGCGTCGAGGCCGCCTTCGCCCCCGCCTTGACGACCTCGTCGACGGGACCGCGGCTCCGGCTGTGGACGACAAGTGGATGGCCGGCCTTCAGGAGGTTCTTGGACATAGGTTTGCCCATGATGCCGAGGCCGATGAATCCGATCGTCTGCGCCATGACTCCCCCTGGGATGTACCGGCTACCGCACGGAAACCCGCGCTGGGAAAGACCTTCCCCCCGCCGCGCCGCCGAGAAGTAACACGACAGACGCTACAGGGTCAAGGCGCATTCCGGTGACGGACGCCGTTGACCCACGTCTCGACGACCTCGATCCGCGCGATCTCCGAGGGCGCACACGCGAGAGGATCGGCGGATAAGACGAGCAAGTCCGCGCGTTTGCCGGCTTCGAGGCTACCGCAGACCGCATCCGCCCCTGCCGCGCGCGCGGCGCCGAGCGTGTAGGCCTCGAGCGCCGCGGCGGCCGAGATCGCCTCGTCCGGCCCGGTCACCTGCCCCGACCGGCTCGTCCGGGTCACGGCAGCGGCGATACCGAGGAGCGGCGCGTTCGAGCCGCACGGGAAATCCGAGGAGAAGGCCTGGCGCACGCCGGCGCGGAGCGCGCTGCCGAAGGCGCGTGGCAGGAGATCGGGATCGGGAGACGGTCCGCGTGCCTGCGGGGCGCCCATGTCCCAGAGGAACGACGGCTGCGCGACCACCCAGATCCGGAGCTCGGCCAGCCGCTCGACGAGCTCGCGCGTCAGGAAGATCGCATGATCGAGCCGTACTCGACCGCGACCCTCCGGCATCGCCCGCGCCGCATCCTCGATAGCGCTTACCGCGGTCTCGATGCCGAGGTTGCCGATGGCGTGACACACGACGCGGCGGCCGTCGCGCCACGCCCCGAGGAGCAGGGCGCTGAGCTCGGCGCGCTCGTAGAACAGGAAGCCGCTGGTCCGCCGCACGCCGTCGCGCATGACGCGCATCGCGCAGCGATAGCCGCCGTCGACAAAGAGCTTCAGCGCGCCGGCCGCCGCATCGTCGGGCCGCTCGAACCAGCCGTGCGAGCCGACCATCACCTCGCGGACCTCGATGCCGAGCGCGTGCGCCGCGCGCGCCTCGGCATACCGCTTCGCCATCGCGGGCGTCACCGCCGCGTCCTGGATCGTCGTGATGCCGAGCCGCGCGTAGCGTTCACTGGCGGCGCGCGCGACCTCCACGAAGCGCGTCTCGGCGCCCGCACGCGAGGCGGTCTCCACCGTGCTCATGGCCCGCTCGAACAGCAGCCCCGTTGGCTCGCCGCTCTTGTCACGCGCGATCTCGCCGCCGGCGGGATCCGGCGTGCCGCGCGTGATCCCGGCCGCGGCCAGCGCCCGCGAGTTGACGACGCACTGGTGATGCGAGAAGTGCATGACGAGGGCGGGGCGATCGGGCACCGCGTCGTCGAGATCGTGCCGAGTGGGATGCAGGCCGAGCCGCGCGTGGTCGTAGCCGACGACGCGAATCCACTCGCCGGCCGGCGTCGTCTCGGCGCCCGCGCGCAGCGCCTGCTGCACGTCGGCCACCGTGCGGGCGGCGCGGCAGTCGCCCCACAGCGTCTCGTAGGCGCCGATCGAGAAGTGATTGTGCGGATCGACGAAGCCGGGCACGACCGTGCGGCCGCCGAGATCGATCAGCTCGTAGTCGCCCTCGCGCAGCCAGAGGATCTCGTCGGTGCCGCCGACCTCGACGACGCGTCCGTCCTTGACCGCGAGCGCCTGCGCGAGCGGCAGCGTGTCGTCCAGCGTGTGGACGACCGCGTTGACGAGCAGGTGGATCAGCGCGCTAGGCCTTGCTGCCCCACAGCTCTTTCGACAGCCAGTCGAGCCCCAGATCCTTCAGCGTCTTCGGCAGCGGCTTGCCGGTCTTCCGGTCGTAGCCGACCTCGCGGTACCACGTCTCGACCATGGTGTCCCACTGCGCGCCGACGGCCTGGCCCTTGGCGGGGCCGTCGTGCGGCGTCGAGCCGTAGCGCTCCGACGGAAACTCGAGATCGGGGGTGAGCCCGCAGCGCAGGGCGACGGCGCGGTTGATCGCCGCCGTGCGACGCCCGAACTTCATCGCCTCGTCGACCGTGTAATACCAGCCGGTGGCCGCGGACAGCGCGCGGCAGACATTCTCGAGCCGTGTCCGCGTGGTGAAGATGCAGATGCCGAGCGAGTCTTCGAAGTTCCGGCGGCCGCGGCAGCCGGCCACCAGCTTGGCCACTTCCTCACCGTTGAAGGGATTGATCCGCGCCGGCAGGCCGACCTCTGTCTGGTGGACGGGGTTGCCCGTCTCCATCGTGGCCGTCGACGACGTCGTCGTGTCGAGCATCTCCTCCCAGCGCGCGCGGTGGTCGTGGCCGCGCGGCGAGGCGCCTTTCCCGGTATAGATGGCGGCCGCCTTCGCGGGACCACCGAGCTTCTCGGCCGCGCGCTTGACGCCTTCGGCGAGCACGTCGCCGAATCCTTCGCGCTTGCTGATCATCTGCAGCAGGCGATTGGCCCCCTGCGTGTCGCCCCACGTGAGCTCGAAGCCGAGCTGCTGCTTCGTGATCCAGCCCTTCTCCACACCTTCCATGACCCAGCCGCAGACCCAGCCGAACTCGTTGACGTCCACGCACGCGCGGTCGATCTGCGTGTTGAGCCAGGCGACGCCTTCCTTGTCGGCGGTGACGCCAATGGTCCACCCTGCGCCCGACCAGCCCTCGTACTCCGGCTCGTCGACGATCTTGCCCTTGTGCACGCCGTCGCGGATGACCGACATGTGGCAGTGGTGCATGCCGCAGGCGTTGCACTGGTGCCCGCGATGGTCGAAGCCGTGACGGAGCTTGGGCGCCTCCCACTGGGTGAGATCACCGCCCGGCACGTTCGTCGTGTAGTTCTTGATCGGCAGCGCGCCGAGCTTGGAGAGATTCACCACGCCGGGCAGCGTGCCGTACTCGTAGAGCGAGCGCGCGGACGGATCGGTCTTGAGGTCGTGCGCGATGTCGTCCGCGCACTGCACGAGGCCGCGCGGATCGGCGGCGCGCAGCGCCTTGGTGCCCTTCACGATCGCCACCGCCTTCAGCTTCTTCTTGCCCATGACGGCGCCGACGCCATTCTTCGACGCCACGTGGCCGTAGTCGCCCTGGATGGCGGCGAACCGCACGAGCTTCTCGCCGGCCGGCCCGATGGAGTAGACGGACAGCTGATGCCCGCGCAGGCCGAGGTCGGCGCCGAGCGCGTCCTGCGTCTCCCATGTGTCCTTGCCGAGGTAGTTCTTGGCGTCGCGCAGCTCGACGCGGTCGTCGTCGATGTAGAGATAGACCCAGTCCTTCGACTGGCCGTGGATGACGATGGCGTCGTAGCCGCAATATTTCAGATTGGTGCCGAAGAACCCGTTGGCCTGCGTCGAGGTCGGGCCGTTGGTGCCGGCGCCGATGGTGACGACGGTCAGCCCGCCCGTGCCCCACACCGGCAAGCCGGCGAGCGGACCGGTGGCGAGCACGAGACGATTCTCCGGATGATCCCAGCCGACGTTGCCCTTCCCCTTTCGCGTCTCGCGGTAGAGGATCATCGCGCCGAGGCCGATGCCACCGAGCTGCTCGCGCATGTCGGCCGGGGTCCACGGCTCCGCCCAGCACTTGCGCTTGCTGAGGTCGACGCGCAGGAGCTGGCCGGCGAAGCCGCCGGGCACGCTCGGCGCCGGCGCATCGGATGATTTGGGCATCTTGCGGGTCTCGGTCGGGGTCATGAGATTCATACGGCCACCGGGCTGTCGCCGGGCGCCTTCGACGGGCGCCCGAGGACGGTTTCGGGTAGAAGGGTGCTCGTCGTCTTCGAGGCGATGAACGCGGTCTTGACGTCGAACGGATTGAGCTTGAGATGATCCTTGAACTGCGCGAGCGAGGCGCCGGTCTGCACGAGCCCTTTCAGCATGCCGACGTCGTTGGTCGTCCAGATGTCGTTCGAGCGCCCAATGATGATCGCGCCCGTCATGCGATCGCCCCGGAACAGCAGCTTGCGGTAGGCGTTGCGGTCCTTCTTGAGCGCGCTCACCGACTCTGCACGGGCGTCGTCCCAGGCGCCGAACGAGGCGGCGTCGAGGTGACACACCTCCACGATGTTGATGATGAGGGAGCCCTTGTAGCTGACGTTCTTGCCCGCCATGTTGGCGCCGACCACGCGCCCATGCTCCTGCGCGGTCGGCTCGATGGCGTGCACGGCCGCCTCGCCGGAGATGAGATCGCGGCCCTCGGCCACGTCGCCTGCCGCGTAGACGTTCGGGACATTCGAGCGAAGGCGCTCGTCGACCACGATGCCCTGCCGGATGTTGATCCCGGCGCCCTTGAGCCAGTCGAGGTTGGTCTTGATGCCGGTCGCCATGATGACGGCGTCGCAGACGATCTCGGGTCCGGCGGAAAACTTCAGGCGCTTCTTGCCCTTGGCGTCCTCGATGCGCGTGAGCTTGACATTCGTGCGGATGACCACGCCGTGCGCCTTGAGCCAGCTTTCCACGAGCTCCGCGCCGGTGGCGTCGACCATGCGTGGCAGGATGCGCGGCGCCACCTCCACGATCGTCAGCTTGGCGCCGAGCGACAGGATGGAGTTCAGGATCGTGAACGAGATGAAGCCCGCGCCCACCATGACCACGTGGGTGCCGCGCTTTATGCCGGCGATCACGCCGCGCGCCTCGTCCAGCGTCCAGAACGAGTGCACGCCCGGCAGATCGGCGCCCGGCACCGGCGCGCGCACGGCCGAGGAGCCGGTGGCGATCAGGCAGTCGTCGTACTCGATCCGCGTGCCGTCGTCGAGCGTGCACACGTTCAGCTTCACGTCCAGGCCGGTGGCGCGACGGCCGATGTGCGTCTTGACGTTCCACTTCGCCAGCTGAGCGGCGGTGGCCGTGAAGACGTGCGATTCCGCGATGGTCCTGTCGAGGTAGTACGGCAAGACCATCCGCGAGTACGGACGCTCGGCCGTCACCAGCGTGATCTCCGACGGCTCGCGCTCCTCCTCGCGGATCGTGCGCATGGCGTTCATGCCGGCGGTGCCGCCTCCGATGATGAGATGACGGGTGGCCATCACCGGGCTCCCACCAGGGCCAGCGCGTGTCCGGCGCGCTCGCGCGCGAAGTCACCGAGCCAGTCCGCCGTCGGCACCTCTTCGTACTCGATGGCCGCGGTCGGGCACGCGTGCGCGCACGCAGGATCGCCGCCGCAGAGGTTGCACTTGAACGCCTTCCGCGTGCCGGTGTCGTAGAAGACGGTGCCGTACGGGCAGGCGATCGTGCAGAGCTTGCAGCCCACGCACTTGTCGTCGAGCACGTCCTTGGCGCCGGCGATGTTGATGGTGATGGCGCCCACCGGACAGGCGGTCATGCACCAGCCTTCCGCGCACTGCGTGCACGTGTACGGCGCGTAGGAGGTGTGCCCCTCGAAGGGCGACACGCGAATGACGGACTTCGCCGGCTGGTACGTGCCGGTCTGCATGTACGAGCAGGCGATCTCGCAGCGCAGACAGCCGGTGCAGCGCTCGGGCGTGATCTTGAGGACTCTCACCGTTTCTTCTTCCCCTGTCGTTTGCCGCCGCGCTCCAGGCGCTCGATGAACTCGTCGAGCGGGATCGCGGCCAGCGTCATCCCCGCCACTCCGCCCCGCGCGCCGAGCTCCACCGACACGCGGGAGATCGTCGCGTTGTCCGGCGCTTCCACGATCGTCACGAAATCGTACGGGCCGAGCACCGCGTACTGCGCGACCACGCGCGCGCCCATCCGCTGCACGTCGGCATTGACCTTCTTGATCCAGCCCGGCCGCTCGCGCAACACCTTGCGACCGGACTCCGAGAGCGAACTGAGCATCACATAGAGGCTCACCGCGAAGTCCTCCTCGATGCGTCTCGACGCGCGAACGCGCGCAGTATATCACGCGGATTCCGCGACCTTTCCGCCCTGCACCGCTCCGCCGCGACCTCTGCAGCCGGTTGCCCTAACGTCGCAGCGCAAGACCACTCGGGGCGCGACATCGCGCGTGCGGGGCCTCGCCACGGCCGTGGCACGCGCCTTGCCCCGTGCACGAGTATGGCGTCCCCGCGATGGGCGCTCCTCGCGCTCGCGTCGCTGCTGCTCGTGACCGGCTGCGCCACGTCCACACGCACGGCGCGCTTGGGGCCGTTGCCGTCGCTGGAGCCGCTGGTGACGCTCATCGTCAGCGATGACCGGCGCGTGGTCGAGCACGAGTGCCGCGAAGTCCGGGCCCTCGGCGCCGTGCTCGGCTGCTCGATGTGGCGGACGATCCGGCTGGACGGCACCACCGAGGTCAAGGTGATGAAGGTCGTGCGCTACGCCGACACGGTGCCGTCCGACCTCGCGCTCGAGATCGACGTCCACGAGCTGTGCCACGTGGTGGCCACGCTCCAGTCGATCGACGACCCCTGCCACCTCGGCACCAACGGCGTCATCCAGTCCGCCGCCGGCATCGCCGCCTCTCCAAGAAGTCGCTGAGACGCTGAGGGACCCGAGGGACGCGTGCCGCGTTCGCCGGCGCGTCTCCGAGCGATCGGGGAGTATGGGGGGCTCGCCGAGGCCGCCCTCTAAACCGGCGCGCTCCCGCTCGACGGCTTCAGGAACAAGTAGACCGACGTGAAATCGCGGCGGCCCAGGCCGTGCGAGGACGCCAGGCGGAGGACCTGCTGGGCGGCCGACGCGACGACGACGGGAACGCGGAGCTCGCGCGCGGCATTGACGGCGAGCCCGAGATCCTTGGCCATCAGATCCGTCATGAAGCCGGGGGCGTAGTCGTTGGTCGAGGCGGCGCGCGGCACGATGCCGGCCACCGGATGCATCTGCTCCATGACCCAGGTATTGCCCGACGACTTCGAGATGACGTCGGTCAAGACTTTCGGATCGACGCCGAAGCCCTCGGCGATCCGGAAGGCCTCGCTCACGGCCACCGCGGACACGCCGGCGATGAGGTTGTTGCACAGCTTGGCGACCTCGCCGCTCCCGACGGCGCCGACGTGGATGATGTTCGCGCCGAGCGCGCCCAGCACCGGCCGCGCCTCAGTCACGTCCTTCGTTTCACCGCCGACCATGATGGCCAGCGTGCCGTCGGTGGCGCGCGGCACCCCGCCCGACACGGGGCGTCGATGAAGCGCACGCCGCGCTCGCCGAGCGCTGCGGCCACGCGGCGCGATACGGCCGGATCGATGGTCGACATGTCGATGCAGAGCCGGCCCGGCGTCAGCGCCTCGGCGATGCCGGCCGGCCCGAGATACACGACCTCGACGTGCGAGGAGGACGGCAGCATGGTGACGACGACATCGCTCCGCTTGGCGACGTCGGCGGAGGAGACGGCGGCCGTCGCGCCGAGCCGGACTGCCGCCTGCAGCGCCGTCGGCACGGCGTCGTAGGCGACGACGGCGAAGCCCTTCTTGAGCAAGTTGCCCACCATGGGCAGCCCCATCGTCCCGGTGCCAATGAATCCGACGTTCATACGCGAATCTCCTTGTGCCGGCGCGGCGGGCTATCATCACGGGCGGTGTCGGCGCCGTCAAGTCCGGAAGCGCTGCGCGGCCTCGCGCTCATCACGCTGGCCGCCGTGTCGTGGGGCACGACCGGCGCCGTGACGACCGTGCTCGTCGCGCGCGCCGGCGCCACGCCACTCGTCATCGGCGCCGTGCGCATGGTCATCGGCGCGGCGCTGCTCGTCGCCGCCGCCCGGCTCGCCGGCCGCGTGGCCGGCGCCTCGACCGCCGACCGCTGGCGCTGCGTGGCCGCCGGCGTCTTCAACGCCGGGTTCCAGGCCGCGTACTTCACGTCGGTGACGCTGACCGGTATCGCGATCACCGCGCTGATCGCGATCTGCTCGGCGCCGCTCCTCATCGCGGCGCTGGCCGCGGTGCTGCTCGGCGAGCGTCCGTCCGCGCGTGTCGTGGTGTCGCTGGCGCTCGGCGTCGGCGGTACCACGTTGCTCGTGGTGGGTCCGCGGGCCGCCGGCGGCGCCTCACCGCACTTCGCGGCGGGCGTCGCGTTCGCGCTCGCCGCGGGCCTTGCGTACGCGCTCTATGTCGTCGTCGCCAAGGCGGCCGTGGCTCGCATGGCGCCGCTACGCGTGGCCGCGTGGACATTCACGACCGCGGCGGTGGTGATGGCGCCCGCGCTCCTGCACGAGGGCACTGTCCGTCAGGTGGCGCTCGGGTGGCCGTGGCTCCTCTATCTCGGCGCGGTGACGACGGCGGGCGCGTACGCTGCATACACGATCGGTCTGCGCCATGTGCCGGCCGCGGCGGCCGGCGTCGCGGCGCTGCTCGAGCCGCTCACGGCGACGCTGCTTGGCATCGCCCTCTTCGGCGAGCGCCTGGGCCCGGGTGGCTGGCTCGGCGCGCTGCTCCTCCTCGCCGCGCTCGCCCTCCTGGCGCTGCCGGTGGGGGCGACGGCCGTTACGGCACCGCGATCCCGCGGCTGACGGCGCGGCTGAAGGTGCAGTTCGGGACCACGGCCGAGTGCTTGCCGGAGCCGCCCGCGACGACGACGTAGATATCTTCGGGCGACGGCACTTGAGGAAGCAGCGTGTCCGGGTCGGACACGGCCGTCATCCACCGCGGCCAGTCGTGCATGCCCCACATCCCGCCGAGCTTCAGCCGACCGAGCGAGAGCCGCGCGTGCTCGTACACGAAGCGCTGCACGTCGGCGCGCGTGAAGCCGTCGTCGGCGATGGTCTTCGCGTGCTCCGGGCCGAGCACGAGCATCAGCTGACTCTGCGAAAAGTACCAGCCCACGTTCGAGCCGAGCGAGACGGCGGTGTCCGACAGCGTGGTCAGGATGCCGGCGGCGGTGGTGGCGACGTGGTCGTTGACGTTGTGGGGCGGCTCGCCGCCGAACACGGTCACGGTGTCACCGCTCGCCATCGGCCCCCACGGCGATGCCGGCTCGTTCTCCGCGATGCAGTAGGAAAACTTCGCGGGGCTGCCCTGCGTCGCCATGTCGTAGCGGCCCGGCCACGCGCCACCGACGTTGAGCAGGATGAGTCGGATCGCGCGACCGATCGTGGCGTTGGCACGGAAGCCCGGGCCGAAGCAGCCGCTGCCGCTGTGGAGGCCGACCTCGCGCCCATAGGCGCCGTTGACGACGAGCAACGGCGCCACCGGGTGCGTCGTCGCCTGCACGCCATAGAGATTGAACGCGCGATCGAGCATCGCCTCCACCGCGGCCACGATGATGGGAAATGCGCGCGGCTCGCAGCCGGCCATCACGGCGTTGATTGCGAGCTTCTCGAGCGTCACCTGTCGCCAGAGCGGCGGCATCACGCCGAGCGTCGTGCTTCCGTCGCGTGTGCCGAGCATCGCGCGCACACGGTCGTCGGTCGGCGGAATGATCGGCAGGCCGTCGGCCCAGGCGCGTGCGGTGAAGGCCTCAAAGACGGCGGTGGGATCGTCCGAGAGGTCGAGGAAGAGCTCGGCGGGTGTCGCGGGTGACGCGACCGCTGGCTTCGCCGCCGCGCCGCCGATCAGGGCGTTGAGCTGTTCGAAAGCCTGCTGCGCGCGGCGGGCGATCGCCTCGGGGCGCTCACCACCGAGCGGATGCTCGACGACGAGGAGCGGGAGCGCGGAGACACCTTGCGCTCCCATCTCGCTCACGGCCAGCCCCTGGAAGGCGGTGGTACCGATGAGACCGGCCGGGGTTCCCTGCCTGGCGACTGCAATGGTGTCGTGGAGACTCCACGACGTGCAGGACCCTCAGTCGGCGGAGCCGGCGAAGACGACGTCGCACTGCTTGGCGAGCTCCTCGATCAGCTCGGTCGACGCGGGCGTGGAGGCGTTGGCCTTCTTGCGATGCACGACGGCCGCGACGCCATAGCGCGCGCGGAGGAGCTCGCCGAGGTCGGTCACCAGCCGATCGAAATTCGACTTCGTGTTGTCGAGGAAGCCGACGGTCCGGCCGTGCCAGCTCTGGGGCAGCGACGGCACGGCCACCGTCTGCACCTTGACCACGCCCACGGGACTCAGCACGCGGATCTGCGCCATGATGGCCTCCTCAGCGGCATCTTACAATAGCGGGGCATGGTGATCGCGCTCGACGTCGGGACGTCATCGGCGCGCGCCGCGCTGTACGACGCGCGCGGGCGTCCGGTCGCCGATCGCTTTCATCAGGCGCCGTACGAGCCGCGCGTCACGGCCGACGGTGGTGTCGAGCACGACCCGGCGGCGCTGCTCGAGGCCGTCGCGGCCTGCCTCGACGCGGTCAGCGCCGGATCGCCACGCGAGGGCGACGTCCTCGGCGTGGGCGTGACGACGTTCTGGCATGGCCTGCTGGGCTTCGACGCCGCCGGCCGCGCCGCCACGCCCGTCTACATGTGGGCGGACTCGCGCGCCGCACGCGCGGCGGCCGAGCTCCGCGAGACGCTCGACGCCGTGGCGCTGCACGTGCGGACCGGATGCCATGTGCATTCCTCGTACTGGCCCGCGAAGCTCCGCTGGCTCGGACGCGAGCAGCCCGCGCTGATGCGGCGCGTCGCGCGCTGGGGCTCGTTCGGCGAGTATCTGGAGCTCGAGCTCTTCGGCGAGGCGGCGACGAGCGTGTCGATGGCGTCGGGCACCGGTCTCTTCGACGTCAGGGCGGCGCGCTGGGACGCGGAAGCGCTCGCCGCGGCGCGACTCGAGCCGGCGCAGCTCTTCGCCGTCGTCGAGCGCACCGAGGGACGCCGGACGCTGCGCGCCCCCTGGGCCGGCCGCTGGCCGGCGCTCCGCCCGGCGGCGCCGTGGTTTCCGGCGATCGGTGACGGCGCGGCCGGCAACGTCGGCTCGGACTGCGTCACCCCCGATCGCATCGCGCTGAACGTCGGCACCTCCGCCGCGCTTCGCCTGGTGCCGGCCAGCCCGGCCCCGCCGCCGCGCGGGCTCTGGCGCTACGCCGTCGATCGCACGATGCCGCTGCTCGGCGGCGCCACCTCCGAGGGCGGCAACGTGCTCGCATGGTGTCGAAGCGTGCTGCACCTGCCCGACGACGCCGCGCTCGAGGACGCGCTCGCCGCTCGGGCACCGGACTCCCATGGGCTCACGGTCCTGCCGTTCCTCGCCGGTGAGCGCGCGCCGGGCTGGCGCGGCGACAAGCGCGCGGTCATCGCCGGACTGTCCTTGCACACCGAGCCGCTCGACATCGTGCACGCCGCCCTGGAGTCGGTCGCCCTGCGGCTGGCGCGCGTCTATGCGCTGCTCGCGCCGCACGCCGCCGCCGACCACGTGATCGTCGCCTCCGGCGGCGGCGTGACCCGCTCGCGCGCGTGGAGCCGCATGCTGGCCGACGCGCTCGGCCACGCCATCGTCTGGTCGGACGAACCCGAGGCCACGAGCCGCGGCGCGGCGCTGCTCGCGCTGGACGCCGTCGGCGCGCGCAGCATGCGCGGCGCGCCCCGCGCGCCGCTCGACGAGGCGTTCGTTCCCGATCCGGCCCGTCACGCCCGCTACGTCGCCGCACTCGAGCGCCAGGCGGCGCTGGACCTCAAGGTATGATCGAGGGCATGGACGCCGCCGCCGAGATCCGCATCCTCGAGGACCCGGACGAGCTGGCGGAGACGGCGGCCGGCATGATCGTCGACCTGGCCACCAGCGCGGTCGCGCAGCGGGGGCGGTTCACGGTGGCGCTGGCGGGCGGCGAGACGCCTCGTGCGACCTATGAACGACTCGCGCGACCGCCGCTCTCCGAGGTGATGCCGTGGGCCCGGACGTTCGTCTTCTTCGGCGACGAGCGCGGCGTCCCGCCCGACCATCCGGACTCGAACTACGGGATGGCGCACCGCGCGCTGCTGGCCAAGGTGCCGATCCCGCCCCGCCAGGTGTTCCGGATGCCCGGCGAGGGCACGGATCCCGAAACAGTGGCCACCGACTATGCGCGCGCGCTCGGCGAGGAGCTCAAAGTGCGGCGGGGCGAGGTGCCACGGCTCGACCTGGTCCTGCTCGGCCTCGGGATCGATGGCCACACGGCCTCCCTCTTTCCCGGCTCGCCAGTGCTGAAGGAAGTCTTCCGCACGGTCGCGGCCGTGCACGCGGCGGCGGCGATCATCCCGCAGCGCTTCACGCTCACCTTCCCGATCCTCAACGCGGCGGCGTGTGTCGTGTTCCTCGTCTCGGGCGGCGTCAAGGCGAAGGTGGTCAAGGCGGCGCTCGCCGAGGGCGCGGCCACGCTTCCGGCCGGCATGGTGCGTCCGAGCGACGGCCGCTTGATCTGGCTCCTCGACCGCGCCGCCGCCGCGCTCCTGCCCGCCGCCGGCTCCCGGCCCGCCGAGCGGAAGTGATGGAGCTCGGCTTCGTCGGCCTGGGTCGCATGGGCAGCAACATGGTGACGCGACTCGTGCAGGGCGGACATCGCGTCGTGGCGTACGATCGCTCGCCCGGCGCCGTCGCCCTCGCCAAGGCGAGCGGCGCCGAGGTCGCCGGCACGCTGGCCGAGCTGCCCGAGGCGCTGCGCGCGCCGCGCGCGATCTGGGTCATGGTGCCGGCTGGCGAGCCCACCGAGTCCACCATCCAGGCGCTCGCCGGCATGCTCGCGCGCGATGACGTCATCATCGACGGCGGCAACACGCGGTGGAAGGACGACGTCCGGCGTGGCCGCGACCTGGCGGCCCGCGGGGTGCACTATGTCGACGCCGGCACCAGCGGAGGGATCTGGGGACTCGAGAATGGCTATTGCCTGATGGTCGGGGGCGAGGCCGTCACCGTCGCGCGCCTGGCGCCGGTATTCACCACGCTGGCGCCGCCGAATGGCTGGCTGCACGTGGGCGGCGTCGGCGCGGGCCATTACGTCAAGATGATTCACAACGGGATCGAGTACGGGATGATGCAGGCCTACGCCGAGGGCTTCGAGCTCATGTCGGCATCGGAGTATCAGCTCGATCTGCCGGCCATCGCCGCACTGTGGAACCAGGGCAGCGTGGTCCGCTCGTGGCTGCTCGAGCTCGCGGCCAACGCCCTCGGCGCCGATCCGGCGCTGGCGAACCTGAAGCCCTACGTCGAGGACTCCGGCGAGGGCCGCTGGACCGTCGAGGATGCCATCGACAAGGCGGTGCCGGCGCCGGTCATCACCGCCGCGCTGTTCGCGCGCTTCCGTTCCCGCCGCACCAACTCCTTCGCGGACCGGCTGCTCGCCGCGCTCCGCAACCAGTTCGGTGGTCATGCCGTACGCCGATGATCCGTTCGCGCTCGTCATCTTCGGCGCCTCCGGCGATCTGACCCGTCGCAAGCTCGTGCCCGCGCTGTGGAGCCTCTATGCGGCGCGCACGCTGCCGGAGCCGTTCATCATCCTCGGCACGGCGCGCACGGAGGTCACCGACGAAGCGTTTCGCGGTCAGATGCGCGAGGCGGTGGATGCCTTCGCGCGCGTCAAGATCCCGTCGAGCCTCGTGTGGGAGCGCTTCGCGCAGAACCTGCTCTACGTCGCCGGGGATCCGAGTCAGCCCGAGCTCTACGCGCGATTGAGCCAGCGCCTGGAGGAGCTCGAGCGGAGGCGCGGCGGGCCCACCAATCGCGTCTTCTACGCGGCCACGCCGCCGAGCCTCTACGACGATATCGCGCAGCATCTCGGCGAGGCGGGGCTCGCGCAGGCGCCGAACGGCTGGACGCGCGTGGTGATCGAGAAGCCGTTCGGCCGTGACCTGGAGAGCGCGCGAGCCCTGAACCGCCAGCTGACGTCGGTGTTCCAGGAAGAGCAGATCTACCGGATCGATCACTACCTCGGGAAGGAAACGGTCCAGAACATCCTCGTCTTCCGCTTCGCCAACGGCATCTTCGAGCCGGTGTGGAACCGCAACCACGTGGCCGAGGTGCAGATGACGGTCGCGGAGGCCATCGGCGTCGAGGGCCGCGGCTCGTATTACGAGGAGGCGGGCGCGCTGCGCGACATGATCCAGAACCACATGCTTCAGCTGCTGTGCCTGATCGCCATGGAGCCGCCGGTGACCTTCGACGCCGCCCCCGTGCGCGACGAGAAGAACAAGGTGCTCCAGGCGCTGCGCCCGATCGATCCCGCGAAGGTCGACGACGTCGCCCTCCGCGGGCAGTACGCCCCCGGCTTTGCCGGCGGCCGCGTCGTCCCCGGCTACCGCCAGGAAAAGGGCGTGAAGCCCGACTCCACGACCGAGACGTACGCAGCACTGCGCCTGCAGGTCGACAACTGGCGCTGGGCGGGCGTGCCGTTCTATCTGCGGACCGGCAAGCGGCTCCCCAAGCGCATGAGCGAGATCGCCATCCGGTTCCACCGGACGCCTCACATGATCTTTCGCCGGCGCGGCGACACCGGCCTCATCCCGAACGTGCTCCTGATCCGTATCCAGCCGGACGAGGGCATCTCGCTCACGGTGGCCGCCAAGGAGCCGGGGCCGGATCTGAAGCTCGGCCCCGTGCGGCTCGACTTCAAGTACAACGAGGTGTTCGGCGGCGAGCCGCCGGAAGCCTACGAGCGCCTGCTGCTGGACGTGATTCACGGCGATCCGACGCTCTACGCGCGCGGCGACTGGGTGGAGCGGGCGTGGGAAGAACTGCAGCCGGTCATCGACGCCTGGAGCGGCACCCCGGCCGGCCTACCGCCGTACGAGGCCGGCTCGTGGGGCCCCGCCGAGGCGGATGCCTTCATCGCCCGCGACGGCGGGACGTGGCGGACGTCCTGAGTCGCGAGCGCGCCTAGCGAGTCAGTGTCGGCTGCAGCACCCGCGCGGTGGTGTATTCCGCGTAGGTGAAGATCAGGTCCTCCCACAGGAGCACCTGCAGCGAGGTGCCCTGCTTTTCGTAAACCTGATTCACACCGTGCTGCGACGTCTTGTTGGTCCCGACGTGGCGCCAGCCGTTCGCCTCGAGCATCGATCGCGTGGCCTCGGCCAGGCTCTCGATCTCGAGTCGGCCGCGATAGACCTCGCGCGAGGCGGACACGGTCGGCGTCTCGATCACCGTTGAGTCGCCACCCCGATAGCTGAGGCCCTTCGGGACGGGAATGTCCTCGTGCGCGCTGCGGGACAGACGCGGCGGATTCGTCGCGCACGCGGACAGTGACAGCATCAGAGCGATCGCCAGGAGCGGGCGCATGGTCATCATGGCAGGGATGCTAGCAAGCGTCCCCCGCGCCGACCAAGAATTTCCGGCTCAGCCGAGCCGGATCAGACGCGCGAAATCCGCCTCCGCCGCGCGCGCCACCTCGGCGAGCTGCCCGGCCGTCAAATCCTCGTCGAGGAGGAGCACGACGATGGCGCGGCCGTGCTTGGTGCGGCGGCCGACGTGCATCGAGGCGATGTTCACGTTGAGCCGGCCGAGGATCGAGCCGATGGTGCCCACCACGCCGGGCCGGTCCTCGTAGGACAGCACGAGGATGTAGCCCTCCGGCGCGAACTCGATGTGGAGATCGCGCATCTGCACGACCCGAGGCTGGCCGTCGAACACGGTGCCCGCGATGACCTTCCGTCCCCCGGCCGTCCGCGTGCACACGGTGACGACGCTCTTGTAGGCGCCCGCCGACTCGCTGCGGTGGATCTCGAGGCCGACGCCGCGCTCGCGCGCGACGAGATGCGCGTTGACCAGGTTGACCGGCCCGGCCGTGATGGGGTCGAGCAGGCCGGCGAGGACGGCGCGTCCCAGGAGCTCGGTGTCGCTGTCGGCGATGGCCCCGGCGACGGTGACCTCCACGTGCTCGAGGTGCTCGGGATCGAGCTGCACGGAGAAGCGGCCGAGGCGCTCGGCGAGGGCGACGAAGGGGCGCAGCTCCCCCACCGTCGCCGCGGCGGCGACCGGGATGTTGACGGCGTGCTCGGCCAGCTCCCCGTCGCGGAACGCCACGAGCTGGCGGGCCACGTCGACGGCGACATTGACCTGCGCCTCGGAGGAGTTGGCGCCGAGATGCGGCGTCACCACCACGCGCGAGTGCTGGATGAGACGCTGCACCGTCGGCGACTGGGGCGGTTCCTCGCTCCACACGTCGATGGCCGCGCCCGCGACGTGCCCGCTCTCGAGCGCCGCCAGGAGATCGGCTTCGACGACGATGCCACCGCGGGCGCAGTTCACGATCCGCACGCCGCGCCGCGTCCGCGCCAGCTCACGCGCGCCGGCCATGGCCTCGGTCTCGGGCGTGAGCGGGACGTGGAAGGTGATCACGTCCGACTCGCGCAGGAGCGTGTCGAAGTCCACCAGCCTGGCGCCGAGGTCGCGGGCGCGCGCTTCCGGGATGTACGGATCGTGGACGAGGAGCTCCGGCTCGAAGCCCCGCAGCCGCGCGGCCACCCGGCCGCCCACCTTGCCGAGCCCCACGACACCGACCACCTTGCGGTAGAGCTCGGCGCCGTAGACCGATCGGTCCCACTCGAGATGCTTCAGCCGCTGGTGCGCTTCGGGAATCCGGCGCACGAGCGACAGCAGCATGCCGACCGTGTGCTCGGCGGCCGAGACGACATTGCCGTAGGGCGCGTTGACGACGACCACGCCGCGACGAGAGCACGCCTCGACGTCGATGTTGTCGACACCGACCCCCGCCCGGCCCACGATGCGCAGCCGCGGCGCCTGATCGAGCACCTCGGCCGTCACCGCGAGCGACGAGCGCGTCACCAGCGCCTCGCACTCGGCGAGCGCGGCCCGCAGCTCCGCGGGCGACGGCTTCATCAGCTGCGTCAGCTCGAAGCCGTGCTCGCGGAGCCAGGCGAGCCCCTCGGGCGCGATGGCATCGACGACGAGCGTACGCACCTCAGCCCTGGATCGAATAGCCGCCGTCGACCGGGATGAAGGTCCCGGTGACGAAGTCGGACGCAGAGCTGGCGAGGAACACCGCCACGCCGGCCATGTCGTCGATGGTGCCCCAGCGGCGCGCCGGGGTGCGCTTGAGAACGCTCTCGTGCAGCCAGGGGACCTCGCGGCGGGCGCCCTGGGTCAGCTCCGTGTCGATCCAGCCCGGCAGGACGGCGTTGACCTGGATGTTGTCGGGTGCCCACGCGATGGCGGCCGACTTCGTGAGCTGCACGATGCCGCCCTTGCTCGCCCCGTAGGCCGGCGAGAACGAGGCCCCGAAGATCGACATCATCGAGCCGATGTTGATGACCTTGCCGCCGCCGGCGGCCTTCATGGAGGGATAGACGGCGCGCGAGCAGAGGAAGGCGGAGGTGAGATTCGTGTTCATGACGCGGTGCCATTCGTCGAGCGTGTACTCGTGGAGCGACTTCCGGATGTTCGTGCCGGCGTTGTTGATCAGGATATCGATCCGCCCGAACCGCTCGCGGGCGGCGCTCACGAGGCGCTCCACGGCGGCCTCGTCGCTGACGTCCGCGGAGACCGCCATCGCCTGAGCCCCGAGCTTGCCGAGTTCGCGCACCGCCGTGTCGGACTTGCCCGCGTTGCGACCGACGACGACTACGTGCGCGCCGGCGCCGGCAAGACCGCGGGCCATGCCGAGCCCGATACCCCCGTTTCCACCGGTCACGATTGCCACGCGTCCTTTGAGGTCGAACACGGCGCCTCCTTGCGTTCTGTAAACGTTACATGCGTATCGTTGCGGTTGAACTTCTTGCAATCGCTAAAGGACGGACCAATCGATCTCACGCGCGGTTAGCGATCTCATGAGCGTGGCATACGGGCTGCACTGAGCCGTCCCACATGTCGCCCGGCGTGACGGAGGGTACCGCAATGCTCGCGAACGTTCGACAGTTTCCACTCGGCGCCCCGCACGCGGCCCTTCCGCGCGTCTCACCACACGTCTGGGGACTCGTGCTGGCGGGCCGCCCACCGGGCCGCGGGCCCGCGCTCATGCGCCGCGCGATCGATCGCGCCTCGCGGCTCGTCCCGAATCACCGCCTCGTGACGGTGCTGTGTCGCCAGGCCGCGCATCAGTCCGCGCCGGCGCTCGCCGACGTTCCCGAGATGACGCAGATCGTGCAGCCGACCTATCGTGGCAGTGCCGCCGAGCTCTTCCTGCCGGTGCTCGTGATCGCGCGCCGCGATCCGAACGCCGTGGTCGTCGCCTTCAGCGCCGAGGAGGGCGCGGGGCACGACGGGCGGTTGCTGCCGTCGGTGCAGAAGGCCGTGCGCGCCGCCGGGCTGCGCCCCGACCTCGTCCTGCTCGTCGGCGGCCGGCCGCGCACGGGCCGCGCCCTCGATGGCTGGATCGAGCCAGGCCCCCCGGTCGAGGGTCTCGAGGACCTCGCGGTGCGCGACATCCGGCGCTTCGTGTACGAGCCCACCCACCGCGCGCCGTCGTCGCCGCCGCTGCTCAGTACCGCCGCCATCGTCGCGCGCGCACGCACGCTCATCGCGCTCGGCCGTCGCTGGGTGCCCGAGGTGCTGGAGACGCTCGAGCCGCTGGAGGCGGTTGCCGAGGCCCCGGAGGCGGGCCTCCTGTGCGACGCGATCTACGAGTGCATGCCATACGCGAGCCTGGCCCGAGAGCTCCTCGAACGCGATCGCGACGTCGCGGTGCTGCCGGTGCCCGAAGCGATGGCTGACAGCAGCTACCGCGAGCTCGCGCGCCTCGCCTCCTGACGAAGGCACCGCGGCCAGCCGGCCGCCGCCACTCAGTCCTGAATCGCCGCCAAGGCCGGCAACTGGAGCGTCACGCGCGCGCCGTCCGGCAGTGCCTCGAAGGCGAGCGCCCCGCCATGCAGGCGCGCGACGCGCTCGGCCGTCACCAGGCCGACGCCGCGGTGCCCCGGTTTGGTCGAGTGCAGGAGCCGGATGAGCAGCTTCGGGTTCGCCGTCGGCAGCCCCCTGCCCCAGTCGCGAACGCTCAGCGCCACCGCGCCGGTGTCGCTGCCCGCCGAAACCTCGGGCGGCCGGTCTCCGGCCGCCGTCGCCTCGACGGCGTTGCGCAGCAGCTCGGCGATGCCGATGGCGAGCAGCGGCGGATCGGCTCGGACGTCCGGCCACGGCTCGTCGGCGAGGCGAACGGCCTCGAGACTCGGCGCGCGGCGCGCCTCCTCCGCGACCGCGCGCAACGAGACGCGCGTGAGCGGGCCCGCCTCGAGCGCGGCGACGCCGAAGGCGGCCGGCAGCATCTCGGAGAGCTTGACGAGCTGTTGCAGCACCATGCGGAGGCTCTCCGCCGACGACTGGTCCTCGGAAACCGTGCGCTTGAGGACCTCGAGGTGCATGACGGCCGAGTTCAGCGGACCGCGAAGATCGTGGAGGAGCCGCGCGAGCTCCGGGGGAAGCTTGCGCGCGGCCACCTCCGCCTGCTCGGCCATCAGGTGAGACGGGCTGACTTCACCGCCTGGATGCCGTATTTCGCCAGCTTGTTGTAGAGCGTCTTGAGGCTGATGCCCAGGAGCTGCGCCGCCTTGCGCTTGTCCTGGCCCGTCTCCTCGAGGGCCCGCAGGATGAGATCGCGCTCCATCTCGCGGATCGGCGTCACCGACGCCGCCGCTGCCGATACGGATGGCGCCACACCCCGCAAGACGTTGTCGGGCAGATGCTCGCTGCTGATGAGCCCGGTGCCGCTCAGAACCACCGCCCGCTGGATGACGTTGCGCAGCTCACGGACGTTGCCGGGCCAGCCGTAGCGCTCTAGCTCCTTCTCGGTGTCCGGGGCGACGCCGCGCACCTGGCGATTGTCCTGGCGGTTGAACTCGTCGATGAAGGTCTTCGCCAGCAGCGGGATGTCGTCCTTGCGCTCGCGCAGCGGGGGCAGGTGGATCGAGAAGACGTTGAGGCGATAGAAGAGATCCTCGCGCAGCTGGTTCTGCTGGATCGCGTCGGACGGCACGCGGTTGGTTGCCGCCACGACGCGGACGTCGACCTGGATCTCGGACTTGCCGCCGCCGACGCGACGGAAGCTGCCCTCCTGAAGCACCCGGAGCAGCTTGGCCTGCGTGTTCGAGTCCATCTCGGCGATCTCGTCGAGGAACAGCGTGCCGGCGTCCGCGAGCTCGAAGCAGCCGAGCCGCCGCTCGGTGGCGCCGGTGAACGCGCCGCGCTCGTGACCGAACAGCTCGCTCTCGATCAGCGTCTCCGGGATGGCCGCACAGTTGATGGCCACGAACGGCCGGTTGCGGCGGTTGGACAGATCGTGGATCGTCCGCGCCACGAGCTCCTTGCCGGTGCCGCTCTCGCCGTAGATCAGGACGGGCGCCGTGCTGGTCGCGGCCAGCTCGATCCAGCGATAGACCTCCTGCATCGCGCGGGATTGCCCGACGAGCTGGCCGAAGCTCCCCTTCTGCCGGAGCTGGTGCCGCAGGAAGCTCACCTCGCGCGACAGGGACTCCTGCTCGATCGACTTCTCGAGCAGCGCATGCAGGCGGGTCGCGTCGACCGGCTTCGTCAGATAGTCGAAGGCGCCGTGACGCATGGCCTCCACCGCGGTGTCCACGGTGCCGTGGCCCGTCACGAGCAGGACGATGGGCGGGCGTCCGGTCTCCTTGAGCTTCTGCAGCAGCGTGAGGCCGTCCATCTCGGGCAGGACCAGATCGGTCACCACGACGGCGGGATGCTGGGACTCGATCAGGTTGAGCGCTTCCTCGCCGGACGAGGCCGTCTCGACGTCGTAGCCCCATTGCCCGACCAGGCGGGCGAGTCCGTCACGCTCGGCCGGCTCGTCGTCCACGACGAGGATCTTGCCGTTCTTCGTCTGGTCACGCCTGCTGGGACTCACAGTGTTCGATCCCTTTCGGGCTAGTCGGTTGTCGGCGTGCGGAAGGTCCGACGACCTGCCGCGCGCATCCGTCGCGCGCCGGGCACCCCGGCGCGCGACGATGCATGGCGAGCGACCTTACTTCTTCTGAACTTGAAGGTTGTTGACGACGCTCTTGACGCCCTTGGCCTGCCACGCGAGCTGCTCGGCGCGGACCTTTTGCTCGGGCGTCTCGACGGTACCGTTAAGGTAAACAGTGGCGTTGTTGGTGTCAACGTTGACCCGGGTGAGGTTCGAGGCCTGATCGGCCACGAGTTTCGACTTCACCGCGGCGGTGATCTGTGCGTCATCGACATTCTGCCCGGCCGACTTGCCAGTCATCGACTGGCACGCCGCGGCGAATGTCATGATCGCCAGCAGCATGGCAACAGCTTTCAGTGCACGACTCATCTGCATGCTCTCCCTGCCCCTGAATGTTGGACGTTACGCGGCGCGCCCCAGTCCTTCGAGCTGCGCCTGGCACGCCACGCAGCGCGTGGCGAATGGCATCACTTTCAGCCGCGCCTTGGCGATCGCCTCGCCGCATTCCCGGCAGATGCCGTAGCGACCGGCGTCGATATCGGCGAGGGCGCGGTTCACTTCTTCGAGCTGTCGGGCACGGCGATCCACGACCGCCGCCTGCACCTCGTCGTCGTGCGTCAGCGACGCGGTCCCGTATGGATCCTTGAAGATCTCCCGACGATGATCGTCGTCTCGCGTCGAGCGGGCGCTGGACGTGAGAGCGTTCGAGAGAGCGCTACGTTTTGTCTCCAACTCCCGCTTGATGGAACGCATCCGACTTCCTCCTGGGACTCGGTTCAGCGACTGGCCACGTTGAGGCAGAAGGCATGCCAGCGCTGTCGGGGCGCCGCCGAGGGCTGCAATTCCGGGACGTTACGATTGATCCTCGCCTCCGGTGGGGCGGATGGTGCGAGGGGCGGTGTAACAGTTACACCCTAATCCCGAGAAAAATTTTCAACCGCGCGCGCGTTCGCTACCCACGTGGCGGGATATGACTGCGACGGGGCGCTGGCACGTCCGGTGCAACTTCCGATTCGCAGCTACGACTCCGGGAGGATCCATGGCACACGCACGCATCACGCACGCTACGCACAAGCCGACGGCGTCGCCGCGCACCCGCGAGGCGCGCCGCCTTTTCTTCAAGGTTGACCGCCCGCGCGCGATCGACCGGTACATCGACTACTTCGGTGGCGCCGGCGGTGCGTCGGCGACGGCCGGAGACGACCTGTGCGGGGAGACGTCGCTCGAGCGGCTCGCGTGAAGTGAGATCGCGCCCGGCGCGTCGAACCACCAAGGAGGCCCGAGAGATGGGTGTCACGCGAAGCGCGCTTCTTGCTGCGTTCCTGGCCGTCCTCACCGCCTGCGCCAGCGCCTCGACCGCCGGCAGCCCGCAGCCGAGCGGCTCACCGAGCAGCACCAGCACCGGCACGCCGGCGCGCCGGCCATCCACGACCAAGCTCGATCCCGCGGTCGCCGAGCGTCTGCAGCGTGTCATGATTCCTCTCCTCAAGGGGATGAACAAGCCGCTCGACCCGAGCCAGGTGAGGGTCGGCATCATGGACGATCCATCGATCAACGCCGCCAACGCGGGCGGCGGCCAGTTCCTGGTGACGACAGGCCTGCTGCAGAAAGCCAGCGACGACCAGCTCCGCGGCGTGCTCGCCCACGAGCTCGCGCACGAGGACCTGAGCCACGTGGCCAAGGCCCAGGCGCTCGGCGCCGGCCTGAACATCGGCGCGATCATCCTCGACCAGATCATCCCGGGCAGCGGTGCCATCACGCCGATCGCCGGCGAGTTCCTGGCCCGCGGGTACAGTCGCCGTGAAGAGTACGCGGCCGACGCCCATGGGACTGAGATCCTCGAGCGCACCGGGTATTCGAAGCAGGTGATGATCGACACGCTGAACTGGCTCATCCAGCAGACCGGCGGTAGCAAGGGCGGCTTCCTGGCCACACATCCCGGCACGTCCGAGCGCGTCGAGGCGCTCCGGAATCTGAAGTAGCAGTCCACGCTGGTGACGAGGCGGCCCGCGCGGGCCGCCTCGCTCAGATCTTGATCTCGTCCGTCACCGAGGCCGCGGGCACCTCACCGTCCGGCCCCAGATCGTTGAAGGTCCGCGCTCCCGCCTCGTCCGCCAGCAGCATGCGCACGTAGAGCCGGTTGCCACGGACGACGGCATGCGTGAGCACGATCAGGGTGGGGCGAAATGCGATCGCTCCGTTGAGGACGCTGTCGACCGCGCTCTGCAGCGCGTCCTTCAGCTGCCCGTTGTCGTCGGCGTCGTCGACGTTGACCGACGTCGTGACTTCCACGACGACGGCCGCGGCGGGCGCCGCCAGCGTCAGCCAGAGCGCCGCGCCGGCCGCCGCGGCCAGGCGACGCATCTCAGTCGCGCCCGAGCAGCTTGCCCAGCACGAAGCCGAGACCGACCGTCAGCGCGATCGCCTGCAGCGGGCGATCCTGGACGAAACGCCGCGCCTGCTCCATGTACGGCCCCATCGATCCGCGGAACTGCGAGAGCTGATCACCCGCATCCGAGGCGAAGTCCTGCGCGCGTTCAGACACGCGATTCAGCCGACCCTGCATCGAGGAGGCGGCCCGCGCCGCCGTGTCTCCCATTGCGTCCATGCGCCGATCATCCATCACGTGATCCTCCCGGGGACGGTGACGTGCGACTTCTATGCCAGCGGTCGTGCCCGACGCGACCGCCCACTCTCGAGCAAGCCCGCCAGCGACTGCGCCTCGCGATAGAAGGACGTGAACGGATCGGTGGCGCGCGCCAGGCGCTCACGGATCGTCGCCACCGTGAAGTCCTCCGGGTACATCGGACGCTCGAGTTCCGCCCAGTCGATCGGCGTCGAGACGGTGGCCGCCGGATACTCGCGCACCGACCACGGGCTCACCAGCGTGGCGCCGCGGTGATTGCGGTGGACGTCGATGAGGATCTTGCCGCGGCGCCGCGCGCGTCGCATGTCGAGCGTGAACAAGCTCGGCTCACGCGAGCGGGCCAGGCGCGTGATGGTCTCGGCGGCGGTGCGAACCTGCGCGAACGTGTGGTCCGGCCGGAGCGGCACGAGGATGTGCAGGCCACGGCCGCCGGATGTCTTCACCCACGCGCGCACGTGGAAGCTGGCCAGCAGATCGCGCACGAGCATCGCCGCGTTGCGAACCTCGCGGAAGGCGATCTCCGTCGGATCGAGGTCGAGCGCCATGAGATCGGGCCGATCGAGGGCGTCGACCGTGCAGCCCCACGGATGGAGCGAGATGAAGCCGAGATTCACGAGGTAGACCAGCGTGGCGCGGTCGGGCACGAGCAGCGTGTCCGAGTAGCCCAGCGCCGCGTGCTCGCTGCGGATGCGGCGCGTCGGAATCCACGGCGGCAGCCCCGCCGGCGCCGTCTTCTGATAGGCGCACTCGCCGGTGATCGGGTCCGGCGCGCGCAGCAGGCTCACTGGCCGGTGCGCCACGAACGGCAGCAGCCGGTCAGCGACATCGAGGTAGTAATCGATCAGGTCCGCCTTGGTGACGCCGGCTTCGGGCCAGAGCTCGTCGTCCAGTCGATTGAGCAGGAGCTTGCGATCGTCGACCTCCAGCACGCGACTGGACGCCGTCATGACGCCCGCCTTCGGGTCGGCGCTCTCCGGACGGCGGCTTCGCGGCGCGCGCTCGGCGCGCCCGCGCGGGGCGCCGCCTTCGCACTCCGCGCGGGCTGGGCCTTCAGGCTCGCCTCCAGCGCCTGCATCAGGTCGACCACCTTCGTGGGTGGCTTGCGCGTGGCCGGCGTGGCCGGCGTGCGGCCCTGCAGCTTCTGCTCGATGACGGCGAGCAGCGCGTCGCGATACTGATCGCGATATTTCTCGGCATCGAACTCACCGGCCAGCGTGTCGACCAGCTGTAGCGCCAGATCGATCTCGCGCCGGTCGAGGCCGGCGTCGCCCGGGAGCGTGAGCCCGCTCGGCGGCACGATCTCGTGGGCGAAGCGCATGGTGGTGAGCGTCAGCGCCTCGCCGGCCGGCTGCACCGCCGCCAGGTGCTCGCGCTGGCGCAGCACGATCGTGGCCACGCCGATGCGCTCGCTGCGCTTCAACGCCTCCCGCAGGAGCGCGTACGCCTTCGTCCCGGGCTGCTGCGGCTCGAGATAGTACGGCTGCTCGAAGTACGTGGCCGGGATGGCGTCGCTGCGCACGAAGTCGCGAATGTCGATCGTCTGTGTCGCTTCGACGTCGGCCTGCTCGAAGTCGGCCTCGGTCATGACCACGAACTGGCCTTTCTCGTACTCATAGCCTTTCACGATCTCGGGCCACGGTACCTCAACGTTCTCTTCCGTGCACACCCGGCGGTACGCGATCGGCGCCTGATCCCTGGCGTGCAACAGGCGGAACGAAGGATCACTACGTGTCGTCGCCGAGTATAGGCCCACGGGGATGTTCACCAGACCGAACGTCAGCGCGCCCTTCCAGATGGGTCGCATGCGCTCACCGCCGCCAAGCTCGCAACGGCTTACGCACCTGCTCGCGCGATTTCACATCACGCCGCGCGCAGGCGGCGGCGATCGGCCACGAACCGGTCGACCGCCGACAGGGCGGTGGCCAGGGCCAACCCCGTCTGCACGGTACCGGCGGCAACGCCGACGAGACGACCGAGCGGCATGCGGGAGAGGAGGAACCCGACCGCCACCCCGCCGGCCACCACCGCATAGGGCGCCCACCAGTGTCCTTCGACGGCGCGGCCGAGCGCGTCGATCTGGTGCTCGATCACGCGGCGAGTTACCGCAATGTCAGCTTGGATTTCAGCAGGGTCACGAGCCATCGCCAGGTTTCCTCCAGGGATCTCAGCGTTTGCTGCGGCCACTCGAGATGCGTGAGGCGCCAGGCGCTCCAGCCCAGACCCGCCAACGCGAGGATCGCGAAGACCCCACCGCCGATCACCAGGTGCTCCCAGGTGGCGTCAAAAATCGGCGCGAGGGCACCGGCGATCAGCACGATGATGGCCGCGAGGAGGGCGATCGCGGAGAAGACCGCGAGCGCGACGGCGATCGCGAGCCGCTTGATCAAGCCCTGCGTTTCCGCCCAGCCGAGCTCGAGCTCGAGGGCGCCCAGCCGTGTCAGGCGCGCGAAGAGCGATTCGTCGTGGTTCGTCTCGGTGGTATCGACGCGATGCAAGGTAGCCATCGCCCCAGAGGGCTGCAAAACGAGGGCCACCAACATTAGGCAGCGGATTGCGAGATTCCACGCGAACTCCCGGCATCATCAGCCGAAATCGTGCGACGGCACGACGTGCTCGAGGCGCCAGAGCGGCTCCACGCGCGCGGCGCGCACGGACACGACGCCGTCCTGAATTTGTAAGATTCCCTCTGCCAGGAGAAACGGCTCCGCCACCAGCGCCCAGCGCTGTCGCGCAAACAAGCCGGGGGTGACGATGACGTTGGCGATGCCCGTCTCGTCCTCGAGGCTCAAGAACACGAAGCCTTTCGCCGTCCCCGGCCGCTGCCGCACGATCACGCTGCCCGCGACGCGCACGCGCTGCCCGTCGCGGCCTGCCGGCAGATCGCGCGCGCGGCGGACCCCGCGCGCCATCAGCTCCGAGCGCCGCAGCGCCATCGGGTGGGCGCCCAGCGTCACCCCCGTCCCCGCGTAGTCCGCCACGAGACGCTCGGTGGGATTCATCTCGCGCAGCGGTGATGTCGCCTCGTCACGCGCGGCGTGCGCGAAGAGCGGGCCGAGATCCGCGGCCGCGGTGGTCCAGATGTTCGCGCGGCGCGTGCCGCCGAGCCGGGCCAGCGCGCCGATGGCGGCCAGCGTCTGCAGCTCGTCACCCGCCAGCTGAGCGCGGCTCGCCAGATCGCGCGCGGAGACGAACGGCCGCTCCGCACGCGCGGCCACCAGCGCTCGCGCCGCGCTCTCGCGGAGCCCTTTGACGTAGCGCAGGCCGAGACGGACGGGAGATTGGCTCCAGGCGTGGGTGGGCTGCAAGAGAGGGTCGTGGCTGCGCTTGCCGTCAGCTCGCTCGGTGTCATCGCGCTCGAGGGTGCAGAGCCAGTCCGAGCGTGTGACGTCGACCGGCAGCACGCGCACGCCGTGATGCCGCGCATCGTTGACCACCGTCGCGGAGTGATAGAACCCCATCGGCTGGTTGTTGAGCAGCGCCGCGTAGAACGCGGCGCCGTGATGCGCTTTGAGATACGCGCTCGCGTACGCCAGCAGGGCAAAGCTGCTGCTATGACTCTCCGGAAATCCGTACAGCGCGAACGAGGTCACCTGGTGGACGATCTCGTCGGCGGCGGGGCCGGTGATGCCCTGGCGGGCCATGCCTTCGCGGAGCTTCACCTCCACCTCGGCCATGCGGCGCTCGCTGCGCTTGAAGCCGAACGCGCGGCGCAGCTCCTCGGCCTCGCTGCCGGTGAAGCCGGCGGCGACCATGGCCATGCGCAGCAGCTGCTCCTGGAAGAGCGGCACCCCGAGTGTACGGGCGAGGATCGGCTCGAGTCTCGGATGCGCGTAAGTCACCGGCTCGCGGCCGCGCCGGCGGCGGATGTAGGGATGCACCATGTCGCCCACGATCGGCCCTGGCCGGATGATCGCGATCTGCACGACGAGGTCGTAGAAGCGTTCCGGATGGATCCGGGGCAGCGTCGCCATCTGGGCGCGGCTCTCGACCTGGAACACGCCGATGGTGTCGGCGCGCTGGAGCATGCGGTACACCGCGGGGTCGTCGGGCGGCAGCCGCGCCAGGTCCACGTGGCCGCCGGTCTCGCTCACGAGCGTGATCGCCTCCTGCAGCGCGGACATCATCCGCAGTCCGAGCAGATCCACCTTCACGATGCCGAGGGCCGCGCAGTCGTCCTTGTCCCACTGCACCACCACGCGGCCCGGCATCGTCGCCGGCTCGAGCGGCACCACGTTGTCCAGCCGCCCGGCCGCGATGACCATGCCGCCCGAGTGCTGCCCGAGATGGCGCGGCAGGTCTTGCAAGCGCGTCCACAGCGCGGCGAACTTGCGGATGCGCGGATGGCGCGTGTCGCAACCGGCCTCGTGGAGATGCCGTGTCAACACCGCCTCGGGATCCTGGTAGCCCCAGTTCTCGACGAGCCGCGCGAGGCGATCCTGCATCTCGGCCGGCAGCCCGAGCACCTTGCCGACCTCGCGCGCGGCGCTCCGCCCGCGATAGCTGATGACGTTGGCGGTCATGCCGGCGCCGAGCCGGCCGTAGCGCTGATAGACGTACTGGATCACGCGCTCGCGCCGCTCGCCGCTCGGCAGGTCGAGGTCGATGTCCGGCCATTCCCCGCGTGACTCGGAGAGGAACCGCTCGAAGAGCAGCTCCATGCCCACCGGATCGACGGCGGTGATCCCCAGCGCGTAGCACACGGCGCTGTTGGCGGCCGAGCCGCGGCCCTGCACGAGAATGTCGTGCGTCCGGCAGAACTCGACGATGTCCCACACGATCAGGAAGTAGCCGGCGAGATCGAGCCGGCCGATCATCGCCAGCTCGTGCTCGACCTGCCGGCGTGCGCGCTCCGCGAGCGGGCCGTGGGCGCCGTAGCGCGCGCGGACGCCGCGCGCGGTGAGATCGCGCAGGTGTGCGAGGGGGCTCGAGCCGGGCGGCAACGGAAACTCGGGGAAGCGATAGCCGAGGTCCTTGAGCGTGAAGCCCAGGCGCAGCGCGAGCTCGCTGCTGAGCGCTACGGCCGCCGGCAGATCGTGGAAGGCCTCGCGCATCTCGGCGGCGTCGCGCAGCCGCCGCTCGTTGCTGGCGAGCAGCCGACGCCCGGCGTGATCGAGGTCCGTCTTCTCGCGCAGGCACGTGAAGACATCGGCGACGGCGCGACCGCCCGGCCGCGCGTAGAGCGGCTGGTTCGTCGCGACCAGCGACACCCGCGCCTCGCGCGCGAGCGTCACCAGCCGCTCGAGCGCGCGCTCCTGCGCCCGATCGAAGTGCCGCTGCACCTCGACGAACGTGTTGGCGCGGCCGAAGATCCCGACGAGGCGGTCCAGGGCCCGGCGCGCGCCGTCGCGATCCCCGCGCCGCACGGCGGCCGCGAGCGGGCCACGAGCGCCGCCGGTGAGACAGACGAGGCCGTCCGCATACGGCGCGAGATCGTCCAGCGTGAGCGCAGAGCGCCCCTTCGGCGCGCCGAGCTTGGCGGCGGTGATCGCGCGGCAGAGGTTCTGCCAGCCTTCCCGGTCCTCCACCAGCAGTGGGAGTCGCGCGCCGTCCGCCAGCGTCAGCTCGCTGCCGAGAAGGGCGCGGATGCCGGCCTCGACGGCCGCGCGATGGAACCGCGCGACGCCGTACAGGCCATCGCGGTCGACGAGCGCGACCGCGCTCATGCCGCGTCGGGCCGCTTCCTGGGCGATCGTCTCCGGCTGCTCGGCGCCTTCGAGGAAGGAGAACGCGCTCTGCGCGTGCAGCTCGACAAAGCTAGTCATACGCCCCTTCGAACAGCCAGCGGTCATGGACGGGGTCGTGGAGGAGGCGGACGACGGCGGTGTCGTCGAGGGCGACGTCCCATTCTTCGCGCGACCAGCGATCGGCATCCCACCACTCACCCGAGGTGCGCCACGGGCCGGCGCACCGGACGACGCGCGCCACGTCGGCGAGGGCGCCGCGGACGGCGAGCGGGCGGCCGGCGGCGTCCGTCTCCACGGTGACCGCGCGCGGCGGACGAAGACGGCGAAACGCGAGCGCGGGCGTGACGTTCGTGTCGTCGGTGGCCACAGCATCGGTGTCTGGCTGGAGCGGCGCCGCCATCCACGCATCCGCGTGATGGGAGTCCGCGACCGTCACCGCGCTCACGTTGTCGGCGCCGACGAGGGCGACGAGACGCGACAGCACGGTGGCGAGGTCTCGCACGGCCGGGGCCGCCGGCCGTCCCAGAACGCCCGGCGCCGCGCGTCGCGGCACCGCGTGCGCCTGCACGGCCACACCGACCACCGGGCCCTGCGGCGGCCGTGCGGCGAGGTCGTGCATCAGGACGGTGAGCAGCGGCCGCGTCTCGTCCATCGGGCACGCAAGCGCCAGCGCCCGCGCATGATGGGCGCCGGAGAGGAGCGCCAGCCGGAGCTGCAGTCCGTCGGCGGCCAGGTATGCGGCGGCCACACGTGCAGTGAGGCGTTCCAGCACGCGCTCGAGGACGGCTTCGAGCGCGAGCAGCGTGTCGATCTCCCAGTCGAGCGCCTGCGCTTCCTCCCAGAACGGCGGCGGAGTCCACGGCCGAAACGGCGTCCGGTCGCGGCCACAGGCGACGTCGTGCGCCATCAGTCCAGCGGCGCCGAGTCGGGCCGCGAGCCCGTCGCGCGGCAGCGCGGCCAGCTCGCCGAGCGTCGCGATGCCCCAGCGCGCCAGCGCGGCGGCAACCGCCGGCGGCCAGTCGAGTGCGCGCACGTCGACCGGCGCGAGCGCAGCCGCCTCGTCTCCCGCGGCGATCACGGCCGTGCGCGTGGCCAGGCGCGCGGCGACACGGGCGGCCGTCCGCGTGGCGGCGACGCCGACGCGCGCCGCCAGCCCGACGGACCGCGAGGCGCGCGCCAGCCGCTCGGCGATTTGCGGCTCGGCCCCGAACAATCGCTCGAGCCCGGCGATGTCGACGAACACCACGCCGGGCGCGGCGTCTTCGAGACGCGGTGAGAGGCCGTAGCACGCATCGAGAAGTGCCCGGCGTGCGGCGGCGACGGTTTCCTCCGCCGCCGGACGCCGAAGGAGCGCCGGGCAGCGGGCCACCGCTTCGGCCTCACCCATCAGCGGTCGTATCCCGGCCTCGCGCGCGGCGGCGTTTGCCTCGGTGACCCGCCGCGCCGGCGCTGTCCCTGCGACGACCGCCAGCGGACTCTCACGCAGCGCGGGCTCCGAGCGCTCCACGGCGGCCGCGCCGAATGCGTCCACCCACACGCAGGCGACACGAGTCACGCGGTCCACCACTGGTGCTCGACGGCGGCCTGCGGCGCACCCTGGTTGCGTACCACCTGCACCGCGGTTCTCATTCCGACCAGCCGCGTTGGGCGCCGGCACGGGCCGGCCCACGCCAGCGCTTCGCGGCGCGTCCGGACCGCGAGGGCCGCCCCGGCCCCCGCCACACGCTCCCGGCCGACGATGACGAGCGCCACGTCGGCGCGCCGGGCTGCCTGCCGCAGCCGGAAGGCCTGGCTCACTGTCAGTCGCGGCGAAGTCTCTCCGGCATCGAGCGCCACCAGCGTAAAGCCGGGACACCGCGCGAGGAGATCGAGGGCAGCCACGGCCACGTCCCGGCGCCCGTCGCCGCGAATCCACAGGAGCCGCTCGAGCACGACACCGGCGCGGGCGGCGGTGCTCGGATCGAACGTCGCGTCGGCGTCGACGAGCGCGGCGGTGCCCCCGCCGGCAGTGACATCGCGCAGGAGCGCGACGAGCAGGCTCGTGCGGCCGGAGCCGAGCGGGCCCACGATCTCCGTGATCTTGCCCCGCTGTAACCAGGAACGGGTCTCCATGAGCTCAAGCTAAACAGGAGTTGAGTATCGGGCAAGAGGCAGATGTGGTGGCACGGCTCACATGGCTCCACGACATATGGGGTATGCACGCCTTCGCAGCGTGTCCGCGACGTCGCGTCGAGACGCAGTGCATGGCCCCTCGCTTGCACCCTTTCCACTTGAAAACGCAGAGGAGACAGGCATGGGCAAGCAAATCGGATACGCCGTCGTCGGCGTCGGCGCTCGCGCCGAGCGCGCGCTGCTTCCGGCGTTTGCGCGTGCCGGCGGTGAAGCGCGCCTCGCCGCGATCGTCTCGACGGATCGGAACCGCGCTCAAGCGCTCGCTCAGGAACATCGCGCCACCGCCTATCACCTCGATGAGTTCCGGCAGTGCCTTCAGCGCGACGACGTCCACGCCGTCTACATCGCGCTGCCCAACTCGCAGCACTGCGACTACGCGGTGGAGGCGGCGCGCGCGGGCGCTCATGTGCTGGTCGAGCGCCCCATGGCGGTCATGGCCGACGAGTGCCGGCGGATGCTCCGGACGTGTCAGACGAATCGCGTGAAGCTGATGGTTGCCTACCACCTGACGTTTCATCCCGGTCACCAGCGGCTGGCCGAGCTCGTTCGCAGCGGCGCCATCGGCGCGCCGAAGACGATCAGCTCGGACGTCACCCTGCGCGTGCAGGACCAGGACGACAGCCGGCTGCAGCGCCGGCTCGGCGGCGGCACCGTCTACGACCTGGGGGTCTCCGTCATCTTCGCCGCGCGCATGCTCTTCAACGCGGAGCCGGCGCAGGTGATGGCGATGACCGCACGCATGACGCGGCGCTACGGCGGTGATGTGGACGAGAGCACGGTGGCGCTCATCCGGTTTCCGGAGGATCGCCTCACACATTTCCACACGAGCTTCGGCGAAGAGCCGACGGCCGTGCTGACGATGTTCGGCGAGGACGGCTACGTGCGGCTCACCGGCGCCTACGACGCCTCGCAGCCCTCCGCGCTCGAGATCGTGCGCGGCGGGCGGCGCGAGGAGCAGACGTTCGAGGCGAGCGACGCCTACGCCAGCGAGCTCGAGTACTTCGCTGATTGCATCACCCGCGACAGCGCCCCCGAGCCCTCCGGCGTGGAGGGGCTACAAGACGTGCGCATCGTGGAAGCCATCTATCGCTCCGCGCGTGACGGCCGTCCGGTGACGCTGCCGCGACTCGCGCGGGTCGAAGCGCCCCCCGCAGAGCAGGACGCTCGGAGGGTGGCGGACCGACGCCAGGCGAGCTGAGCCCGGCGCCGGACAACGTTCGATAACAGGGCAGGAGGACAGTGATGAAGACATGGATGAGCGCTTTGGCGCTGACCGTGGCCGGCGCGATGCTGGCAACGTCGGCCTTTGCCCAGAGCGGCAGCGCCAGCGGGGCCAGCGGCTCGGCCACGGGCTCGTCGTCGAGCACAGGGACCACGGGCAGCTCGACGGGCGGCAGCGGCTCCAGCACCGATACGAAGACGCCGGCCACCACCGGCAGCAGCAGCACGAAGTCACCCTCGGCGAGCCCCAGCTCGAGCACGGACACGAAATCGCCCGGCGCCTCGAGCTCGACCGGTTCGTCGTCGTCCGCGCCGGCGGCGGCCGGGTCGAGCACCTCGGGCTCGATGTCCTCGGGCTCGTCCAGCAGCGACATGAAGTCCGACTCCGCGATGAAGAGCGGCAAGTCGGGTCGTGCGGCCGCCGGCGGCAACGCCGAGCAGGTGAAGGCCGTGCAGCAGGCGCTGAAGGACAAGGGGCACGATCCGGGCGAGGTCGACGGCAAGATGGGCCCGAAGACCCAGGCGGCGCTTCGTGACTACCAGCAGAAGGAAGGTCTGAAGGCCACCGGCCGCGTCGACAGCGAGACGGCGTCGAAGCTCGGC